>Ga0155817_126_pt1 | contig 3831 bp, 3 predicted proteins | sample RifCSPlowO2_01_FD_107471 | JGI IMG/M metagenome (GOLD analysis project Ga0155817, IMG submission 107471) | Candidatus Roizmanbacteria bacterium RIFCSPLOWO2_01_FULL_40_32 | reverse complement strand
TTGAATTGGATATCTATCAAATAATGCCAAATCATGTCCATATGATTGTTTGTATCGTTGATCATGAACGGGCGATTCGTGAATCGCCCGTAAACGGCAACAATCAGAACGTTAGTATTGGAGATTTTGGATATTAAAGAAAAGCTCCCCGAAGGGAGCTTTTCAACAAGCGGGATTCAAAATCCTCGTACTTGATACACAAAGATATGATACTAAAACAAAACAATTTTGTCAATAGGAAAAACAATGTGGCGGAGGATGGAGGAATTGAACCCCAGCCCTTACAGGCCGAAATATGTATCAAGTATTCTCCGGAACCATCCGGATTCACCCTCCGGCCACAACGCGCATTATCTCAAATCTATCTTTTCTTGTCAACAAAATCTGTCATTCTGAATCCCAACGTATGCGGGATCAGAATGACAATTTCAGTACTTGTTTGTTTCTTATTTTTTGTAATTTGTGCTTTACACCCGAAGGGTGTGTTTGCCACCAATTCCGGCCCATTTTCTGTGGGGCTCTGGGTCAATCCAACGAGCTCTATTGCCACAAAAGCGCTCGTTGCCAAAGCTGAAGAATTGCGGGTTGTCACCGACGGCTCGGGCAATCCGGCGTGCCAAATCATGGTCTCCTCTGCATGGCAAACGGCCGCCACCTCCTCAACCGCACTGACGCTCAATACGTGGAGTCATGTGAGCTGTACATATGATAAAGTTACCGTCCGTATCTTTGTCAACGGCGTGCAAACGGGAACGCAGGCGCTGACTACCGTTTCCGACGATACCGCCAATGTTTTTCGCATCGGGCAAGATGATTCATCGGGAACTACCTATGGTAACCTCACCGGCACGGTTGATAATTTTCAATTTTACAATTATGCTCGAACCTCAAAACAGATCGTGGAGGATCTCAACGCAGGTCATCCAGCGGGGGGCAGTCCAGTAGGCTCGGCAATAGGCCATTGGAAGTTTGATGAAGGGCAAGGAATTACCGCGAACAATGCCGGTTTTGGCGGCTCGACGCTCAATGGAACTCTTACCACCATGGCTTCCCCAGCAACTGCAACCTCCGGCTGGACAAATAGTGGTAAATTTGCCAAAGCGCTGAATTTTGATGGGACAAGTGATTATGTGAATGCGGGAAGCTCCTCAAATCTTAATCTAGCTGGAGCAACGACAATTAGTGCGTGGGTAAAATCTGCAGTGACTACAGGTAGTACATACGAAGACGTAGTTGCACGCGGAGGGGTTTTTACAAATAATACTGCGTACGCCTTTGGAATCAGATTACAAGGATCTAATGACTCACGTGTCTATTTCTACTGGAGAAATGGAGCAACTCTTTATGGAACTGAGAAATCAAGCACAGTCATTGCTAATCAACAATGGCATCATATTGTTGGCGTTCGTGACGATTTATACAATTTAAGTCTATATCTGGACGGTGTGTTACTTGGTACTGATGTGAGCAACTCTGTTGCTGTTGATGGAGGACAAAGCACGTATATAGGTTGGGGAACTGAAGTAGACTCCGGTGAAGGTCCTTTCAACGGCTCAATTGACGAAGTCAAAATATATAATGGCGCCCTTACTGCCGCGGAAGTAAAAATTGATTATAACCGTGGCGCCTCCATTGTCCTCGGGGCTCTTTCTGACAATTCCTCCTATGAAAAATCTGCGGCGAATCAGGAATACTGTGTGCCGGGGGACACTACCTCCTGCGTCGCTCCAGTCGGCGAGTGGAAGCTGGATGAAGGCACCGGTACCAGCGCCAACGACACGAGCGGAAATGCCAATACGGGAACTCTTGGTACCGGCAGTTCCGCACCAACTTGGAGTACGGGTAAGATTGGGAAGGGGTTGAATTTTGATGGGACGGATGATTATGTGAGTGTTGCTGATAGTTCTAGTCTGAGCCCGAGTCAAGTGACGGTTGAGACTTGGGCCAAATTTAACTCTATAGCTGATGGTAAAACAATAGTAGCAAAAGATAAAAGCAGCGGTCAATCCTATATGATAGCTATCGGTGTAGCAAACGCAGGTTATCTAGAATTTGCCACTTATAATGGAGCCTGGTATGGGGCTAAAGTTCTAAGTTCAACCATTTCGACAAATACCTGGTATCACATAGTTGGGTCTTATGACGGTACCAACTTAAGGCTTTACGTTAATGGGGTATTACAAAATACCGCATCTGGACCGGCCTCGATCGACTATACAGCAGGCTTGAGTGATAAACGTCTGACCATAGGCAGATACTACGCTAGTGGTATAGGTAGTAATTATTTTAATGGCTCGGTTGACGAGGTAAAAATTTATAACTACGCCCGGACCGCGGCTCAGGTGGCGTGGGATTATAATCGTGGCGGGCCAGTGGCTCGATATAAACTGGATGAATGCGCCGGGCCGACAGCCAATGATGCCAGTGGAAATGGGAATAATGGGACGATAACGATCGGGTCCCTCGGCTCACAAAGTTCGCTCGGGACCTGCGTCGACGGGTCGTCGACTTCGGCCTGGTACAACGGCGCGACGGGGAAGTTTAACTCATCACTGAATTTTGATGGGACGGATGATTATGTGGATACAACGACTGGTGATATTGTTTCGAGTCTAGGTGCTATTTCTGCTTGGATAAACATAGGAGCATACGGAACGGTTGGAGATAGCTATATCCATGTCATTTCTTCACAAGTTACGAGTGGAGGAGATAGCGACTTTAAACTACAAATAGGCGATGGTACTGATGGGGGTAAGGACAATGTTTTGATTGACCGTGTGTTAAACGGAACGGATTCGTATTCCATCTCAACTACGAACCTCAGTTTGAGTACGTGGTACCATGTCGTTGGTACATGGGATGGCAGTACGGTGCGACTGTATGTTAATGGGATTCTAGAAGACTCAGACAGCGCCAGCGGAGCGATTCCTGCTGCCGATACTGCCGTGTATAAGATAGGCGTGCTTGGCTCTTCAGCTGTTCGGCATTGGGAAGGTAAACTCGATGACGTGCGGATTTATAACTATGCCCTGTCGGCGGCACAGGTTAAGACGGTGATGAATGATGGAAGTGCCGTGCGTTTCGGCCCGAATACGGGCGCGCCGTAAATTTTTTCTTGTCATCCTGAACTTGTTTCAGGATCTCAATAAAATGAAAAATTATTATCTATACATTATGACAAACAAAACAAATACTACTTTTTACATAGGTGTTACCAATAATATACAGCGCAGAGTTTACGAACACAAAAATGAACTTGTTCAAGGTTTTACATCAAAATATAAGCTTAAAAAACTTGTATATCACGAAGTGTATAACAGGATTGAAGAAGCAATCGCCCGAGAAAAACAATTAAAGAATTGGCATAGGGAGTGGAAGATGAATTTAATTAAAAGTTTAAATCCTGATTTTAAGGATTTATTAGATGCCGAAACGAGTTCGGCATGACAGAGTGGCGATGGCGGCATGACAGAGTGGCGATGGCGGCATGACAGAATAATTGTCATCTCTTGAGCCTTTGGCTCCAGAGCCAAGGCCTGAACTTGTTTCAGGATCTAAGAATGGAGATGCCGAAACGAGTTCGGCATGACAAATACTAGAAATATGAAAACGTTACTTAAAAAACAGGTTAAAGCGTTTCCGCCTTGTAACGGGCTTTGGGCCCGAATACGGGGCCGCCATAAATACCATGAAACAACTAATTAAAAAACTAAATATCCGCAAAGGACTCATCATTCTTTCCGTCATCCTCGTCCTCGGAGGCATCTTCTTCCACCTTGCCGGTGGGGCAAAAGCCATCCAGTGGTGGCCGGGGGGGACAAGCTTTGCCTA
>Ga0155817_129_pt1 | contig 5702 bp, 10 predicted proteins | sample RifCSPlowO2_01_FD_107471 | JGI IMG/M metagenome (GOLD analysis project Ga0155817, IMG submission 107471) | Candidatus Roizmanbacteria bacterium RIFCSPLOWO2_01_FULL_40_32 | reverse complement strand
TACTACTCACCAACGATGGCGACCTTGCCTACTCACTTACCCATCCCAAAACGCACGTCATGAAGGAATACGAAGTGATTGGTGAATGTGCACGAACTATAGAAAAGTATCAACTTGAACACAAACTTGACCGGGTTCGAGAAGGGATTCTTCTACCTGAAGGAAGAACTCAAGAAGCGCAAATTAAGATTTTAAGTTTTTCTCCAGGGCGAGTGGTACTTCATATTGGTATCTCTGAAGGAAAACGGCGCCAAATTCGTCGCACTCTCCAAAAAGTAGGAATTACCGTTATTCGACTTATTCGTCACAAAATTGGTGGGCTTTCGCTTGATGAACTACACATCATGCCTGGAAAATATTGTATCCTTACAAAAACACAGATTGAAGTATTAAAAAATGGTGTATAATTTCCCCGTATATGAATAATAATAAAACACTCACCATTAAAGAATATGAACTTCCAATCGTAATACAGAAAGAGACTGGCGGGGGTTTTACTGCCTATTGTTCTCAATGGAAGGATTGCTACGCCCAAGGAGATATGATAGAAGAAGTAATAAATGAGGTTTCATATGTAGCATCTTCGCTCATAGAGTTATATGAAGAAGAAGGAATGAAAATACCTTTAAAGTTAAAAAAGACTTCTCAAAAATCAGCTCGTGCCTTGAAACTAACCTTCCCCTTAATTGTGTCTTCTGACCAATATGCCATCGGTTAAACCATTACCGTATCGGATCGTTATTAAAAAACTTCGTAAACTTGGATTTGCATTCAGAAGGGCAACCGGAGGAAGTCATGAAATATGGTGGAACGAACAAACAAGAAAAACATGTGTGGTTCCCCATCATAAAGAAGTAAAAGCTGGTACACTACGAAATATCATTAAACAAGCCGGAATCGACGAGAGTGAGTTTGTAAATGCAAAATAAGACACTTCGATTATTCGAATAATCGAAGTGTTACTATTTAAGGAGTTGGAGTAGTAATTGGTTGAGATGCGACAGAGACAAATTCTCTGTGTAAAATTGTGTTGACAAGCGAATCTTGCCAGGAGTACACTCTAATGCATGACCGAGCCCCCACAAGTACTACCCATCGGTCGTCTGCAAAGGCTTCTACCTTACGCATTTATACTTTTGATGGAGCTCGTTATTTTGCCGGTATCATATCTTATCGGAGTCTATTACTACTTCTTCCGAGCTGACTGCATTAAGGGGTATGCGGGATGCTTCGCGGGCTTCGTCATACCATATCTAGTCGCATCAGCTATCGCTGTCCGTCTGGTCAAGCGCCGCTATCCGTTGATGCAGGTGTGGCTGGCCATTGCGCTTGTTGTGTTTGGTCCCTCGCTAATGGTTGCCCTTCGTATCGTGGAGGTGGCATTGCAAACTCCTTGACTTTCTTCTATGCAATCTGATAACATTCTGGTCATGCGTCTAACCAACAGTTAGGCGAATAAACACGGCTGTCTGGGCCGTTTTCCCGTACTCTAACTAGCACCTATAGCTAGCGCAATTCAAATTGTTTTATTTGTCATCCCAAATTTATTTCGAGATCTCACTGTTGGGATGCTGAAACAAGTTCAGCATGACGAGTCATAAAACCATCATTTTGTTTTGCGGTTGCTATGGTCGCCATCGACTCTAAATGTACGTGTAGATTGTTCTTCGTCTCCATCTGACATACTGGTATTATATAATAATCCCACTCATGTCCACTAATACCATCACCTGTCCACATTGCAAGCATGAAATAGAGCTTTCTGAAGCGCTTTCTCATCAAATGCGCGAAGAGATTGTTTCGGAAACTCGAAGCGCACTACTTGAGGAAGCGCAAAAGAAAGCTTCTGCCCAATTTGAAACCCAAACAAAGAGTTTGTCTGCTGAAATTGCTGAAGAAAAAGAAAGAAATAAGAGTCTGACAGAAAAACTTGACAAACTTCTTGAAGAAATGCGCGCGCTTCGAAGAAAGGATGAAGAGCGTGAAATTGAGATGAAGCAGAGATTGCTCAATGAGGAAGAAAAAATTCGGGTTGAAATTCGAAAAAAAACAGAGGCAGAACATGAACTGAAAGATTTAGAAAAAAATAAAAAACTTTCCGATGCGCTTATTCAAATAGAAGAATTAAAGAATAAAATGCAACAAGGCTCCCAACAAACACAAGGAGAGGTTCTGGAACTTGAGCTTGAGCGGATTTTAAAAAATGAGTTTCCAAGTGACAAAATTTATGAAGTTAAAAAAGGAGAACGGGGGGCTGACACGACACACGAAATTATCGATAAACTCGGACGTAGTTGTGGAGTAATTTTGTGGGAATCAAAAAATGCACAGTGGCAACAAGGATGGATTTCCAAGTTGAAAGGGGATCAACGGACGGCAAAGTCTGAACTTGCGGTTCTTGTGACGATCAATAAACCCGAATGGCTCGACTCATTTACGTATCGGGAAGGAGTGTGGGTGACAAGTTGGCAGTTTGTAGTTCCGCTTGCATTTGCATTGCGTTTTAATTTGATTAGTTTACATCATGAAAAACAAACCAAAGAAGGAAAAAGTGGGAAAATGGAGGTTGTCTATGAGTATTTAATTGGAACGGAATTTAAACACCGGGTTGAGGCGATCGTTGAAGCATTTAGCAATTTACAGGCTGAAATGGAACGAGAAAAGCGATGGTTTGCGGCCAAATGGGGCAGACAAGAAAAAGAGATACGAAAAGTACTTGATCACACACACGGGATGTATGGCGATTTACAAGGAATTGTTGGAGCCTCGCTTCCCGAACTCAAAAGCTTATCCCTTGAATCAGGGGAAAGCTCTGATGAGGATGAGCAGAGCTCAATTCTCTAATTCGGTTGCCATTCGATATAAGTGCATCCACTTGTTTCTTTAGTCTTTGGATCCCATTTACTCGTTGAACAAACTTTCATTTGTTTGCCCGATGCAACTGTTTTAAGCAAGAGCTTCTCTCCACATTCTGGGCAATCTTCATCAAGTTCCTCAACTTTCGTTCCCAAGAATTCGACATAGTCGCACCCTGACGCCGTTTTTGTCTGGGGATCCCACGTGTTTGTCGAGCATTTTTTCATCTTTTTTCCGAATCGAGTAACCATTAATATAAGTGGAGACCCACATTTAGGGCATTTCTCATCTAGTTCTTTGGGTTCTGGGGTAATCCAGAGAACATAATCGCACCCATCGACCATTTTGGTCTGCGCATTCCACGAGCCTGCAGTACAGCGACGTAGCTGTTTGCCGCTTTTTGTTTCAATAACCTCCGAAAGTGGTGACCCGCATTTGGGACACGGTGTTGAATTTTCCATATGCAGGTCATTATAAAGAGCTCGTTGAATAATGTCTAGTGCATATATGCATCATTTTGTGATAAAATATCGTTTGTTAGGCACGAATATGCAGAAAGAATCAACCGTTATCATAGGGGTAATTATTATCATTTTTATCGTAGGATACCTGTTTTTGTCCAAAGCGGGAACATCTACGAAACAATCTGGAATAACAAGCCCAACTAGTACACGAGAGGTAACAAATCCTTTAGAATCACAACCAACGCCAATTATGACAATTGACAAAACAAAAACATATCAGGCAATCCTGAAAACATCAGCAGGAACCATTACTATTGACCTGTTTACTGACAAAACTCCCATTACTGTTAATAACTTTGTCACGCTTGCAAACAAAAAATTCTATAACAAAACCATTTTTCACCGTGTCATTAAAGGATTTATGATTCAGGGTGGGGATCCAAAAGGAGATGGCACTGGTGGACCAGGATACAAATTTGACGATGAAAAGTTTGATGGGGAGTATGATCGAGGAACGGTTGCGATGGCAAATGCAGGGCCAAACACAAACGGAAGTCAATTTTTCATCATGCATCAGAAAAATCAAATTCAAAAAAATTATGTCATCTTCGGAAAAGTTTCTGCGGGACTTGCTGTTGTAGATAAGATTGCGAATTCCAAAGTTGAAGCCGGACCAAACGGGGAAGGATCAACACCAACAACCCCAACCGTTGTTACTACGGTCGAGATTGTGGAGAAATAAATCTTCTAGACCCACAAAACGAGCGTTACTGCGATTGCTACCATTGCGAATAAAACGTGCCCGGTTTCCAAAAAAAACAACTGTTGTGAAGTTTTCTTAAATAGATAATTGGTCGCCATAGGCGGCATTGCAAATCCAAGCCATAGCATAAATGCCAGCTGTACTGCCCCCATAAATGTCGTTACCTGTAAATAGCCGATAAAGTAGCTCATCATATATGCTGTCACAACGGCTAAAAGATATGATATCCCATACGTCTTTTGCATATCTTGCTTTGAGCCGCCGTCCATTTTCATACCAGAAAGCTTTGCCCATTGGTTCCCAAATAAGTATGGAGAGTACCATAAATATCCAGCGATCATTGCGACAACTGCGGCTACAAGGATATGAAGATAATTTACATTATACATATATATCACCTCCCTTCATACTTAAGATACTTTTATGATACTACTTTTGTGGGAAAGCAAGGGGCGAAATAGAGAGGAGAAGAGGAGGTGATGGGGGGATAGGGAGAGCGGGAGGAGGGGAGGAGTAGATGGGGAGAGAATGATAGAATGAAAGGATGCAAATACGGAGATATTCGCTCGGGGAGTTGCAGACAAATTGTTATCTTTTAATTGAAGACAAAGAATGTCTGATCATTGATCCGGCAGATAGTGTAGAATTTATCTCTGAAATAATTCTTCGAGAAGCGCTCACTCCAGTTGGAATACTAGCCACACATGGACACTTCGATCACATTATGGCCGCAGGTGAGCTTTCTCTTTCTTTCAACCTTCCTCTCATGATGCACAAAGACGATCTTTTCTTGGTTAAAAGAATGGGTGAAACAGCAAAACATTTTCTGGGATTTACTCCACCAATTGTTCCTCCAGAGAATATCTCCTTTCTAAATCCTGGCGTGTTACATGTTACATGTTTCGAGTTACGTGTGATCCCCACTCCCGGCCACACCCCCGGCTCCTGCTCATTTTATTTTCCAGAAGAAAACGCGGTTTTTACTGGAGATACTCTCTTTAAAGATGGAATCGGTGCATACGATCACTCGTACAGCGATAAAGATTTTCTTTTCCAATCACTTCAAACACTTTTCAAACTTCCGCAAGATACAATAGTCTATCCAGGACATGGTTCGGAGACGATGATTGGGGAGGAGCGGAAAATTAAGTTGACAACCCAAAAAAGACTGTTATAATAGGAAGAATATGGCAATGGAACGTGAACATATGCGGGCGATTGAGGCGCATAGAGAGGATGGTAATGAAATCGGTGCACAATTTCTTGAAGGTACGCTCAAAACCTTTCTAGCTGCCAAAGAAGGGGGTCTTGTGAAAGACCTTCCATGGGAAGAACAGGTTGTGTATGTTTCAACTACAGAACCTGTCTTGTCTCCCGAACAACGCGAAGAAGCGCTGGTGCATCAATTTGAAACCCGAGTTGCATCTCTTGCAGAAACTGGAATTACTGAACATAGTTTTGTAAAAAGATACCCAATTCCAACCCGAGAGCAATTTGTCAACATACTTCGTAGCGAGCAAAATCAAGAGTTAGCAGAACGAAAAACTGCTCAAGGATTCTCAAGACTTGATCTAACCCCATTTGCCGCTCCAACCACACATCTCCTCAAAAAGACTGAA
>Ga0155817_123_pt1 | contig 12866 bp, 16 predicted proteins | sample RifCSPlowO2_01_FD_107471 | JGI IMG/M metagenome (GOLD analysis project Ga0155817, IMG submission 107471) | Candidatus Roizmanbacteria bacterium RIFCSPLOWO2_01_FULL_40_32 | reverse complement strand
TGCTAATTTCTCCATCTTCAGCCATGTCTAATATTTCTGCTGCGAGTTCATGTCTGATCACAATGTCCATTTTGTCAGGGGCGAGATCAAGTACTTCTTGCCCTACATCAATTTCTTGTTCGTTTCTTTCAATCATGTCTATAGTATATCAGAAGTGAGTTTAAAATTATTCTTGCAATTCAATAAAACCTGCTATAATAATCTAAATATTACTTATGGACCATGAAACACGTAAAATCCCCATAACAATATGAAAGACAAACGAAATTCATTAGCAATCTTTGAGCACTTTAGAATTAGAAGACAATATGATGAAAAAACGGAAACGTGGTTTTTTTCGGTGATTGACATTGTTGCTGTTTTAATAGAACAAAAAGATTTCAAAAAAGCAAAAAGTTATTGGACAACTCTCAAAAATCGGTTAAAACAAGAAGGTAGTCAGTTGGTCACAAATTGTGACCAACTGAAAATGCAATCGGCTGATGGAAAATATTACAAAACCGATGCGGCAGGTGTTGAGACAATTCTTCGTCTTATTCAATCTATACCATCAAAAAAAGCAGAACCCATTAAATTATGGCTTGCAAAAGTAGGCTATGAACGAATGCAAGAGATGACTGATCCTGAAAAAGCGCTGAACAGATCAAGAGACTATTGGCAAAAAATGGGCAGAAATACCAAGTGGATTCAACAAAGAATGATGGGACAGGAAGTCAAGAATGGAGCGATTTATCGGTAAAGGAACATAAAAGCTTAAAGAATCTCAAAACACAGAATTTACGTGATCACATGACTGATGCTGAATTAATTTTCACTGCACTGGCCGAACTTTCTACTCGTCAAATAGCCGAGACTGTACAAGCAAAAGGTCTGAAGGAGAATAAAATTCCGGCAAAAAAAGGTGGTAAAATTGCCAAGGATGCAAGAATTTCACTTGAACAAAAAACGGGAAAAAGAATTGTTACTAGTGAAAATTTTATATTGCCAATTCGAACCAAAAAACGATTAAATAAATAATTGCTACATCCCAAAAAACCTGCTATAATGATCCGATATGACAGAAATACCAGTTCCCTTTCGAGATTTTGCGGTTGCACAAGTACAAGCCAGGGAAACAGTGCCTCCAGATCAAGAACAATCCTACAGTGCACTGATGGAAGCTGGGTGGAAACAATTCCAGGATGCTTTAAATAGAGATCTTACAAACGAGGAAGTAGGGCAAGTAATACATGCACAGGAGGAAGATATAGCTAGCTATTGGTTCAGACAATGGGCACGAGATGGATTTATTCAAAATGAGAGCATGCCAAATGAATGGGTTCTTGAGAATGATAATGAAAAGATAGGAGTTTGGTTTGATTATTCAGGTAGGTTATCCGGTGCTCCCCATGGATATAGTTCAATATACTTTAAAAGAGAAACGGATGATGAACGAGCCACTGCACAATTTCATTATGTAACCGATCCCTCAAATGGATTAGTATTATATACGACAACTCTGTATGAAGGACCTTTGAGAGACTCTGTACAATCTCATGAAGTAATGGTCGAGAGAGAGTCAATCGGTGAAAAAATGACGACTTATACATTTAGAAAACATAATTATGGATCAAATGCAGTTGCAGAATTAACTTGGACTGAAATTACAGGTGCGCCGGATTTGGAAGGCGAAGAAGAAGATCTATCCTCTCTTTGAAAAACTCATAACAACCTCATTCTGTTTATGCATGCTACTTACAAGGGTATATCCGAATTCATCAGTAAGAGTCCCGATTACTTCTTCGGCGCTTGAATCAAAGAGCGGTAAAAAATCAGGATGGACTTCAATGAAAATGTCAGCCGCTTCTGGGGAAGAGAAATACTGTGCTCCGCCTCGTAATACATTCATTTCTGCTCCTTCAACATCTATTTTAATAAAGGTGGGACGATCAATAAGTCCATTCAAAATTAGTTCGTCTAGTGTAAAAGTTGGAACTTCAACGAATGTGGACTGATCAAGTGTTCTTCGCAAACTCGGACAGCCGTGTTCAATTCCATCAGAAAATAACGCCGCAGACCCAGTTTCATCGCTTAGGGCTACATCAATGAGCTGAACTTGACCTCGTCTTTGTGCATTAATTTCAGTGTTTGCCATAAGTCTTCCGAAGCTTTGCGGATCGGGCTCAAACGCCGTTACACTCATACCATTACGAAGTGCAAGAGATGAATAAATTCCAATAGAAGCTCCAATATCTAAAAAATGGCCGTTTTCGCCTTCAGCTTTCATCCGTTCAAGAAGGGCTGTTTCCAGGGCAAGTTCATTGATGAAATGTTTAGCAAAATTCCATTCCTGATGCGTTAGAACGGCAATTTGAAATGGAATGTCATCAACAACCACATCTTTCAACGGAGCGTAAGAGCGTGCAGTAGCCCACGTTCTAAACATACCAATCATTCTAAGATCCGTTACGGTCTGTAAATAGAAATCAAACCCAAGACTTGCGCGTCGATCGTAGAGTAAATCATCATGAATTCTTTTTTTATCGTCTTTTCTGTGCTTGGTGCGACTAGCATTTGGGTTATAGATACCAGGACCTCTGTCATATGCTGCATCCCACTTTTCCATATCACCCGGATCAACGGATTTTGCCATACTATCACGAAAGCTTTGTTTCATTACTCGAATTCCATTCATAGAAAACTCTCCCTTAAGTACTTGCCAGAATTGGGGCATTTCATCAATCTCAAACCGTCGCATTACACGACCAACTCTAGTATTTCGAGGATCGTCTCCCGGTCCAACCGAAAGATTTATTCTGTCAACTTCTTCCGGAGAAATTTTATCAGCACCAAGACGCATTGAACGAATTTTTCGCACCTGTATGGTTTCTCCATGTGGCCCCATACGTTCATCCAAATAAAAAATTGGTCCATGATCTTCAAGCCACACAGCAGTGCCAAATACGGCTATTGGAATAGCAGTTATGGCTGTCCCAGCAATTCCAAACGGCACATCAACAAGCCATCGCTTTCGGTGGCTACCTAAATAGTAATGCCCCGGAAATTCGGAGTTCTCTGGAACATCAGGTGAAAACCAGGCCGCAACATGGGCAAGAATTGTATCCTCGCGACGAAGATATCGATCGACGCGATCGATGAGCGGAGCTTGGGCTCTGTGTCTTCGCACCGAATCCCGGGCTTCTAAATTCATAAGGGGAAATTATAGCAGATTCCTTGGCAATTCATTTGGGAGCTTCAACGGGTGCGGCGGCTGACCACACATGTCTGACTAAATCTCCCATGCGCGAGTCATCAAATCCCTCAAGGAGCTCTCTGTCGACACCATACAGTGCCAATACTCTTTTTCCTTCAGCACTGTCCCAAAATCTGGAATCTAGATGATATACTTTTGTCTGTAGTAGATCTAATCCAGTATTTTCATCTCTCTCTACAAGATAATATACTCCATTTTTACTCACTGTTAGGCTCAAACGGCGATTGATCGAAGCACCACTGATACCAGATAGTCCAAATCTCCTTCTCCATGTTGCAACATCATTTTCATACTCATGACTATTAGGTCTAATTGGACGCATTTTCCAACTACGATCTTCGTTAACGATGACAGCTTCAACTCCTCTATGTATATTGTCCATAGATGGCTGTCTTGGTGTGAAGGAAACTTCGTTACCCGAATATACTGTAAGCTTACCCGATTTAAATGAGTAACTTAATTCTCTTTTATAATGGGGGGTTGAATCTTGTGCTAATTTCCAAGAAGCACTTTCAATACCATCGACCATAGTACCCCCAACTTCTGAAGTTAACTCATCTGTAGGAACTGGTCCGACAGCTTCTGCAATTCGAGAACGAGCAATTTCGTCAACGTCATCTAGCCAACGCTCTTGATGTTGTCTTAATAATTCAAAGCCACTTGCTCGAGTGCTATTTGCAGCCGCCTCTGCTCGTTCCGAAGGGCTTAGTGGGCCCATGAGTTCACCGGAAGCTGTTACAATAGTTTGAGTCTGACTTCGTTCTTCTGCACCTGGCATAGGTGATTTATACCATAATAATTTGTGTAGTCAAGGGATGATTGACCACCCCCTTCCCCTCCTTAACCAAGGAGGGGATAAAGGGGAGGTTGGGTGGTATGATTAAGAAATGTCCCGACGTACTTTTACATTCAACACTCGATTTGTTCCACCCATACTTATTTTATTGCTCATTCTCTTTGCACTATTTTTTATTCCTCCGGTGAACATGCTCTTCATCGCCGGGCTTTTGGTTCTCATCTCACTCTTCGTGTTTTACACAACTAGAATCTTTATTAAACGAGTTTCACTTTCGGTCATCTTTTCGATCTTTACCTTCTTACTCCTCTTTTTTCATATTTTGGGAGTACTTGATACACTGAATTTACTACTCCTTTGTGCGCTCATCGCTGGATTACTTATCCTTTTTGATATAATACGATAATGGTACGAAAGATTGTTGAGACGCAATTATTTATTCACGTGAGTGAACGACTCATTCCAATTTTTACGTGGGCAATCATCCTCATGCCTATCTATTTATCCCCCTTTCGCCCAGCTATCGTCTCTTACTTCATCTTGGCATACTTCCTCTACTTCTTATACAAAACATTAAAAAGTGTCTATTTTGCCGCAATAGCATATCAGCTTCTTGAGCAAGCAGGGAAGATCGACTGGCACAAAAGACTTATCAAAACGGCTGGGTGGGGAGATCTTCGTCATTACGTCCTTATTACCAATTACAAGGAATCAATTGAAAAGATTACCATAACAATCCAAAAATTAGCCGAGCAAGAGTACGATTTATCGAAAGTGAACATAGTCCTTGCTATGGAAATGCGTGAGGGGGAACAATCGAGAAATCGAAGTGACGCTATTAAAAAGGAATTTGGCCATATTTTTGGAGAAATAATTACCACGTATCATGAAATGGTAGAAGGGGAGGTAGTGGGGAAGGCAAGTAATGAAGCGCATGCGGGAAAATTGATTTATGAACATGCGCTTGAAAAGGGAATTCCTTCCGAAAAAGTACTGGTAACGATTGCAGACGCCGACAGCCTCTTTCCTCCGCAATATTTAAGTTATCTCGCACTTGAGTTCTTGAAAGACGTGGATCGAAAATATCACTTTTACTGGGCGCCAATTTTGCTCTATAATAATTTCTGGAAGCTCTCGCTTCCTATTCGCATGCAAGCGATTCTCCATTCTGTAGTTAGAATTTCCCTTTTGCCACAACGAGACGACCTCATTCAGGTTTCAACGTATGCCACCAATTTATGGCTTCTTCACAGTGTAGGATTTTGGGATACTGATATTATTCCCGAAGACTGGCATATTTGGCTCCAAGCTTTCTTCAAGCACGGGACTAAAGTAAAGACGATTCCTATCTATCTTCCAGTTATTGGGGATGCTGTTTTTACGGGACAGTTGCGCTCAACATTTCGAAATAGGTATGAACAGGAACGGCGTTGGGCATGGGGAGCAACCGATATTCCGTATGCCATCAAACGTTTTTTTGAGACGCCTCACATTCCTGCCTGGCCAAAACTGAAAAAAATCCTCTTTTTGGCAGAAGCTCATCTCATGTGGCCAACGTCGTTTTTTGTACTCACGCTTTCAGCCTGGGTGCCGGGAATTATAAACCCTTCATTTGGAAGAACGGTGATGGGGTATCTTTTGCCCCAAGTTTCTTCAGTCATCCTTACACTGGGCACACTTACACTCATCATCATGCTCTATTTTGATCACAAACTGCGAGAAAGTGTGAATGTGAAAACACAGTTTCGAAATGTTCCCCTCCTTTTCATACAGTGGTACTTACTTCCTATCGTCTCATTTATTTTTTCATCTCTTCCAGCCCTTGAAGCCCACACGCGATTACTTTTGGGGAAGAAGCTGGAGTATAAGGTGACGGAGAAACTATAAAAATTGTTAAATTACTAAATTGTTAAATTGTTGTCATTCCCGCGAAGGCCGAAGGTCCCCTTCAGGGGGCGGGAATCTATTCGAATAGATCCCCTGCCTGCCGGCAGGCAAGGCCGATCGGGTCGGGGATGACAGCATGATTTCCTACGAGTTACATGGTCACATCTTGCTTCCTCCAAATATCAGATTCACTGCTGTTCCATTTGTTCCCACTCCTACATATGACCAATCGGGCGAGAGCTGATTCGCATTATGCTCGGGGCTTTTGGCAAAAACCCATTCGATCAGGTGAACTCCGTACAGAGGACCGCCAAAGTATGAGTTTTCTCCCAGTTTATAAAATCCAAGCTTCGTAAATCCATCTTCATTATCTAAATAATGTGAAAATCCGGCGTGTGCATCAGTTGTCCCTTGAGACCGGAAGAAGTCAGCTCGCGTTTGGGCATATTCACTTAGTTTTGAGTCTACGCTTAAGTTCCCTACTCCCTGGACGGAGCGATATGTATTGAGTGAGTCAACGACTTCTTGTGGAGTGGCCATGCGATCGTCTTCTCCAACTTTAATTGTGTACGTGTGTTCCCCAATTTTTTTCGCTTCTCCCCATTGTCCTGTGTCACGTGTTGTATCAGTGGTAACTTTCTCTTGCGGAATAATACGCCTAGCTTCAACTGGGGCCTGGGTAATCTCAATCGATGGTTGAATACGCTTGCGAACTTGTTCAAGAAGTCTTTGTGTGTCTGTTGAAGCAGATAAAAGAATGAGGATAAGTGCGAGAAATACGTACAGCAGGCTGTTTGCCATGACAATTATGTGGACTTGCTATACAGTTCTTGTGCGTAATCCCAATTAATGATTTCCCACCATGTAACTAAATAATCAGCACGAACATTTTTATATTTCAAGTAATACGCGTGTTCCCATACATCGATTCCAATAATTGGTTTTCCTCCATCCATGAGCGGATTATCTTGGTTGGGCGTACTTTCAACAACTAATTTTCCGTCTCGAACACAAAGCCACACCCAGCCACTTCCAAATCGGGCAACGCCCGCATCATTCATTTGTTTTTGGAGCGCCCCGGAGCTTTGAAAAGTCGATGTAATTGCTTCAAGAAGTGTTCCGGAAAGCGTTGTTTTTGAAGGACTCATGAGATTCCAAAAAAGAGAGTGATTATAATGTCCACCTCCATTATTTCGAACTTTTGTTCGCATGTTTTCCGGAACTTTATCGAGGTTACCCATGAGATCTTCAATTGACATATTTTCAAATTCGCCGATTCCGGAGAGCGCATCATTTACACTATTTACATATCCCGTGTGGTGTTTGTCGTGATGTAAATGCATCGTTTCAGCATCTATAACGGGTTCGAGCGCCTCATATCCGTACGGCAATTCTGGTAGGGTAAACATATGTCCTCATTTAATCAAATTCTTGTTGTATTTGCAAGTAGTATGGTAGATAATTTAACTAACTATGATAGATTGGCTTTTTAACAATACCCCGTTTTATCTCATGACCCAAAGCTTTTGGCGGGATGAAGCGTTTTCATATCTCATGGCTCGCATGCCAATCCTGCAAATGCTCTACACTACCGCACGAGATTTCAACCCGCCACTTTACTACGGCATTCTTCATTTCTGGATGAACATATTTGGCTCAAGTGAGGTAGCAATTCGGAGCTTGTCACTGATCTTTTTTGCAATTTCAGTACTATATTTTCTGCTTTTTTTGGTCGATATTTTAAAGGTTCCTGAAAAAAGAGCACATATTTATGTATTTTTATATGCACTGAACCCATTTCTACTCTATTATGGAATTGAAGCGCGTATGTACTCATTATTTGCTCTTCTCACGCTCTGCGCGTTCTACTATTTGCTCAAAAAAGAGTGGAAGTGGTATGCGGTTTTTACCACACTCGCTCTTTATACACATTACTTTTTCTTATTTGCACTGGTTACACAAATTATCTATATGGTGCTGTACGAGCGGGAAGAGCTGAAAAAAAAGTTTAAATATTTCATTGCTCCAATTATTATTTTTATTCCCTGGATTTATTACGCACTTCCCACACTTCTGCATAAAACAAACGAATTCTGGATAACTGCACTTTCTCCGTTTCAGGCAATCAACACAATTGGTGTTTTGTTCACTGGATATGAGCCGATTTGGGTTTTTTATGATAAATATATTATTTTTGTATCGATTATGCTTCTTATTATTCTTGGATATTTCTTAACCCGAAAATTGCATCATGATAAACATCTTTCGATGCTTCTCTTATGGGCATTTGGTGCGTATTTTACGATTGCGATTATTTCTTTTGTAAAGCCATTATTTGTGCCCCGCTACCTTATTTTTAGCGCAGTCGGGTTTAATCTTCTACTTGCGTATATGATGGAACATGTCCCCCAACGTACAAAAATCATTATTGGAGTCATCCTTTTCACGATGCTTATTCATTACTCATACAATGAGTCATTATTCAAGAGAAAGGGAAATATTCGAAAAACACTTCATGAGATTAGTACGCTGGCTGGACCAAATGACGTTGTGTATGTCACCAATCCGGGTGCGTATTTCACCGCGTCCTACTACATTCGGGATAGAAAGGTATTTATTTATCAGTCGCCTGAATCAGTCCCATATTTTGTTGGACTTGCACTCATTCCCAGTAGTAGTATAATTCAACTACTACCGAGCTATCCGGTCAAAGCGTTCGTCTTGAAAGACGACTTTCAATACGAGATCGTCTCGAGTCAGTAAAGAGCCATGGGAAAACAAGAATCGCTACTCGTACAAATATATGTTGCCTCGCTCATCATCATGAGCGCCGTAGTTATTTTTCGTTTTCGTACCCTACCACCTCAAGTGCCTATCTTTTTTACTGCACTTGAAGAAGGTGTACTTGGTCCCACTTGGACACTCTTTATTTTGCCAATCTTTTCACTTCTTTCAATGATTGTCAATATTTTTTTATATAAACGATTTTTTAATGAAGATTTATTTATCCGAAAAGTTTTTTACTATTCGAGTGTCATTGTGATTGGGGTTTCAACATACATATTCTTAAAAATTATTCTTCTCATATCATGATGCAGATAGTTTCATTACTTTTGTCATTTGTTTTGTCTTATTTAGCAACACCCTTTGCAATTAAGTTTGCAACTCGATTTGGACTTGTTGATGATCCATCCGTTCGTGCACATCCGGCAAATACACATACTGAAGTGACGCCCCGTGCAGGAGGGATTCCGATATTTGTGGCAATTCTTATCACATCATTTGTTGCAATAGCGGTGAATAAACTCCTTGCTGGTATTCTTTTAGGTGGCGCGCTCACTGTTTTAATTGGAATTTTAGATGATCACTACGATCTTTCCCCATACCTACGATTTTTCTTAAATTTCTTAGTTGTTGGATTTGTCATTCTTTTTGGTCTTGGAACGCCATATGTAAATAATCCTTTTGGCGGAATCATTCGTCTTGATACAGTCGTATGGCAAATTAATTTTTTTGGAATTCATCAGTTTTTGCCGCTTGCGAATCTTTTTTCACTTATTTGGATTGTGGCACTCATGAATTTTGTAAATTGGAGTAAAGGAGTAGACGGGCAATTACCTGGCTTTGTAGCGGTTTCATCATTTTTCTTGGGGGTTTTGGCGTACCGGTTTTCAGGCCACTCAATTAGTGCGGGCGACACTGCACTTTTCTCATTTATTATTGCCGGGGCATTCTTGGGGTTCTTGCCATATAATTTTTTTCCACAAAAAATCATGCCGGGGTATAGTGGAGGGTCTTTGGCAGGTTTCTTACTGGGAGTTCTTTCAATTCTTTCGTGGGGAAAATTCGGAACTCTTATTCTCGTGTTATCGATTCCACTTGTTGACGCGGTATACGTCATAGTCCGTCGTCTTTCTGCGGGAAAATCTCCGTTTCGCGGAGATGCACTACACTTTCATCATCGATTATTAGAAATTGGATGGGGGAAACGGCGCATTGCCGTGTTTTATTGGGGAGTTTCATTTTTATTTGGAGCGTCTTCACTGTTTCTGCAAGGGTTTGAGAAGATTCTGGCAGGATCTATCGTTTTCATAGGTCTCGCATTCTTTATTCTCATCATGAATCGAATAAAGCTAGAACATAGGAACTGACTACGGGGCTAGGAAGAAAAAATGAGAATTATAAAGGTGAGGGTATGCAAAAGCACCCAAAACTTTACAAGACTCGTCTGTCCATAGCCCCGCAACCAATTCTTGCACATGTATCATGACTACTCCTTTGTGTGGTCGCTGATAGTCAGCGGCGGGTAGCTGCGATTTCCTTGTCGATACGGTTTTGGCCCGTTGCTTTAGCTCGAGTCAGGACATCCTGAACATGTGGACCAGCAACCGCAGTCACGACTTGCTTCTTTGAGTCGGCTATCACATGGACCAGATTCTTGGCCGCTTGGATCCTGTCCATAGTGATTCCTTCTGTTCTCGTCACTAGCTTTGCAACGAGACCAGCTTTCCCAGGCTTTGTTTGAATAACAAAGCGCGGCATCGATCGCTCCTGTTGGGTTAGCTGACGGGATCAGCAGGCGGGGTCGCGGGACTTTCCAAGTGGGAGGATCTCCCTGACCCAATCACTCATATGTGGTTTGAGGACGACGGTGATTTCGTCAACCGTCGTGGCCCAGGCCCACACTTTGTTATCGTCCGACTTTGATCCCAACAGTCTGATTCCTGGAATTTGATCCAACAAGTCTTTGACTTCTTGGGTCTTGCCAGGATACGTAACAACGAGTGTGTTTGTCATCTCGGGCGCTCCTGGGGGGGTGTTTGGTTTGTCGGTATGATTCTTTCTCGTCTATACCTGCGACGTATTCGTTGAGCTTGACCATGACTCATGATGTTTACTACTTCAGGACGAGAGCTAAGTGCAGCTCTGACCTCATCAAGAGTTTCGGCCTTTACCCTGACCAAGTCATCATCGTGTATATGTAAGACCGTGAGTCCATCTGTTATTTTCACCAGATCTGCAATTATCTGGGCACTGCCACGAATCGTTCGAACTTCTACCTCTGCCATTTCGGTTACACATTCCTTTCGTGGGGGAAATTAGTTGGAGAACTGCTCTTCGTCCTAATTGGCGACCCAGTGTCGCGTACAACGGACTATTTCAATGTGCTCAATGTGCAAAAATTGATAAGGGAATTATAGCATACTACGGGATAGTTTGCAGGGAGGAGGAGTTTGGGGGTATGGGGGATAGGGTGATGGGGAGGGTAGGAGAGGAGGATGGGGAGATAGGGGGAGTTTAGAGTTTTTCTGTGTACTGCGCAGATACCCAGCCGGATTTGCCTTTTTCGTAGGTTATCTTTACCCAACCGGATTGCTCTTCGAGGAGTTCAAATGTGTCGCCGCTATTTACTTTAGCATACTCTGTCGCTCCAAGGGAAGGAGATTCTCGAACTCGAAGCCAGCCGGTTGGAGTCTCCAAAATTTTTACACTTTTTCCAGTGATTTTTTGAGGAGTTGGAGTAGGGCTCGTGCCTGGAGTTATAGTTGTCGCGCTTGGAGTGGCCTCATTTACGTCTGGCGGAGCTTCTACCTTCTGATAACTCGGGTCAATTGCAAGCTTGATTTCCCCAATAATTCTGAATCCACTCGTTAGCTTAATTTTTTGCGAACGACGAATGAATCCGGGGCTATAAATGGAAAGTTCATGTTCACCTGCAGGCACGTTTTCAAGAACGAGGGAGGCAATTCCTTTCTCATCATTGTCTAGGTAAACGATCGCACCGGTCGGATCTGTTTGTACCTCAATTTCCCCGCTGCCTCCTTTCTCTGGCTTCTTATCCATAGGCCGAACCGCAAAAACAACTCCAGAAGAGCTGATATCTCCACTCCCTAATTGCCGATCAACATATGTTCGGCTATTTTTAAATGCACTGATTTTTCCCTGCCACGAAGCAGTCTCGGTAGCAACTTTATCAGGATCGAGTCTTAAAATATGGTCTCCAGCAATGACTACAAATCCTTCAATCGGAGTTTTTCCAATATTTACATTATCAAGAAAGACTGTTGCACGGGGAGAAGAGAGAATTTTGAGCTCCGGCGCATGTTCTTTATTCAGCAAAAAAACACTCACAAAAGAAAATATGATAAACCCGAGCGTAAGAATTAAGAGTAACCCCAACTTCTTTTTCATTTTAGGGGTATTATACTACATTCCCCCTATCCCCCATACTCCCATACTCTCTCTCCCAATCCCCCACTCTCCCAAACTCCCACACATTTCCTCAAATTTGATATACTCTGCGCATGTCCCAGTACTTGTGCAGTAAATGTGGAGATGTTTCTTCTTCTTGGTATGGAAAATGTCCATCGTGCGGCGAGTGGAACTCACTTATTAAACAAGAAACGGTTGATAAAAAGGGGAAGTCAGGAAGGGCTTTTGCCCCTGCATCGACAACTACAAAGCTTTCCAAAATCTCTTCACTCAAAACAAATCGTGTGCCTGTAGGCATACACGAAATTGATCGGGTTTTGGGCGGCGGATTTGTTGCTGGTGAAGTCATTCTTCTTTCCGGTGAGCCTGGAGTGGGGAAGTCCACACTTCTTTTAAACGCGCTGTCGGGCAAAAAAACGCTCTATGTTTCTGGGGAAGAATCGGGGGAGCAAATTCGCCACCGCGCCGATCGGTTGGGAACCGATATCTCACAGCTTTCTTTTTCAGATACAACAGCCGCTGAATCCATCGTCTCACTTTTGGAGACTACAAGTGAAAAATTTAATATTGTTGTCGTTGACTCAATTCAAACCATTTACTCGCTCAACATTACTTCCGGCTTCGGTTCCCCGAGTCAAATAAAAGAGGCAACCTCAATTCTTGTCGATATTGCCAAGAAAAAGGGAATTGTGATGATTATTGTCGGCCACATTACCA
>Ga0155817_134_pt1 | contig 36358 bp, 38 predicted proteins | sample RifCSPlowO2_01_FD_107471 | JGI IMG/M metagenome (GOLD analysis project Ga0155817, IMG submission 107471) | Candidatus Roizmanbacteria bacterium RIFCSPLOWO2_01_FULL_40_32 | reverse complement strand
GTTGCCCTTTTGACAAATAATTCCAAAGAAGATCATCAACAAGTATTTCCATACTCTGATAGTAACGTTATATTAATCAATTTTCAATTGATATCTCGCTCGATAAGAACTGAAAAAGGTCGCTTGATACCGTATTTTGCTCGCAATTCACCCCTGCTGGGGGCCCCATTTGACTTCGCAAAACAGGTATCTGCACTTCCTTTTTCATTGGTTAACAGATATTTCGCGTAGATACCTATTTTGAGTCCCGAAAAGTGGGACTTCAATTGACATTGTTGTCATTCCCGCGGAGGCGGGAATCCAGAATTCTGTTATCCTACTTGAAAAGTTCAACTGTCTCATTTATAGTATGCCCAATGAAGGATATACAGATTACAAATCTAATAAAAAAGGAAGAGCGACGCCAGCGGGATACGCTCATGATGATTCCTTCAGAAAACTATGCGTCAAAGGATGTTTTGAAAGCCCTCGGAACGGTCCTCTCAAATAAGTATTCTGAAGGCTACAGTGGGGCTCGATACTATCAAGGAAACAAATTCATAGATCAAATCGAGACGTTGGCAATTGAGCGTGCAAAGAAGCTTTTTGGCGTTCCACATGTAAATGTACAACCCTATTCTGGATCACCTGCAAATAGTGCGATTTACTTCGCCCTTCTTAAACCGGGTGACAAGATCATGGGGCTCATGCTTCGCCCCGGCGGACATCTCACCCATGGTCATCCAGATGTCACATTCTCTGGTAAATATTTCACGCCCGTACAATATGATGTTGATATAAATGGCATCATTGATATGGAATCTGTCGCAAAACTTGCAAAAAAAGAAAAACCACAGATCATTGTTGTTGGAACAACTGCGTATCCCCGAGTTTTTGATTGGAAGAAGTGGAGAATAATTGCAGATAGTGTGGGCGCCTATTTACTCGCGGATATTTCCCACATTGCCGGCCTCATCGCAGGCGGAGTTCATCCTTCACCAGTCCCCTATGCAGATATTGTTATGACAACAACTCATAAGACGCTTCGTGGACCACGGGGTGCAATGATTTTAGTCACCGATGTTGGATTAAAAAAGGATCCTGAAATGGGCAAAAAGATTGACCGAGGGGTATTTCCAGGCCTGCAAGGCGGACCGCATGATCATCAGACAGCATCTATTGCAATAACATTGTATGAGGCACTTTCTCCCAATTTCAAAAAGTATGCCGCTCAAATTGTGGCTAACGCGCACGTTCTTTCCAAAGAACTTATGAGTAAAGGACTCACACTCACGACCGGCGGAACTGATAATCATTTGATGGTCATCGATCTTCGACCACTTGGACTTTATGGGAATATTGTCGCTGAAGCACTCGAGATGGCAGGAATTGTCACAAATCGCAACTCTGTTCCCCACGATGAAAATCCCCCATTTTATCCATCAGGTATCAGACTTGGTACGCCAGCTGTCACAAGTCGAGGAATGAAGGAGGGCGAGATGAAAAGGATTGCTGGATGGATTGTTGAAGTAATCGATGAAGTTAAGGAGTATAGGTTCAAAAAAGATAAAGAAGAGCGTAAAGTCATGCTCAAAAATTTCCGGACGGAAATAAAGAGGAATAAAAGAATTAAAGAGATTGAAAAAGAAGTCAAAATTTTGTGCTCCAAGTTTCCAACTCCGTAAAACTTTTCTTCTAGGGTCGTTATTGTATTTGTTATTTTTATATTATCCAGGTTTATTTTACCAAAAAGTGACAAAAGTCGTGCCTGTACACACCTGGGATGAATAGGCACGGTTTATGTCACTTTCTGCGAAAACCGTGCGTATTCACCTTAAAGGTGGAAGAGAATATTCCGAAAATCCTGTGCTCAAAGTTTCCTACTCCATAGGTTTATTATTTTAGTCCCAACGAATTTCCGATGTGATTCTTCCTATTCTTCTAACCCAATCTTCGGTATATTCATCAATGCCCATACTATTCGATTTGTGCAGGATATCCATTACTCTCGTCACACCATCTTTTACAACCCCAGCAATCGCATGTGAGCTTGTGGGGAGATGTTCAAATTCTCCATATACCATTGTAAGTCCTCTCGACTCTCCCATAAGTCCCACAAGATTTGCACAACCTTGACAAACAAGAGATGGTTGCATTAACCATTCATCTACCGTCGGCGGACCTCGTTTACCCTGTATATGATCTATCATAATTTGACCAATATCTACATCGGGATGATTTCTCATACCATAAGGCGGTTTTATGTTATGACCAACAACTGCAATAGCATCTTCGTGACTCATCCCTTGAGCAATAAGTTCATCAATAATTGGATTTACTGTCGTCATCGTTACATTTTTACCCCCAGCTTCAATTTCTGCAAGAATACTCCCTCTAAGAGTAGGTAGTTTTGCTAAGGCACTTTCTGCACCCCCAACCGCACTCATGGGTATTGCCATACCTAGCATTTCAGCATTCCCAAGATCATTTTTAGATACATACCTATTAAGACTTGTAGATGTTTTTGCCCAATAGTCACGTTCGGGATTATATCCAATTCCTGTTACTGTATCAAATACTCGAGTTTCCAATGAAAAAATATCATATATTCCAGCAGACTTTACTATAACTTTGACATAGGTGAGCAGGTCAGGTATGGAATCTGCTTTTGTTGGATTATTGGGAAATCTGTCTTTACAAGATGGACATGCGAAATGTCCACTCGGATCAGTTGCCATAATTGGATTCCCACCCACATAGGCAAACCTATTTGGTCCTTCTACCGTATCTGGTTGGGTGAATATTCCGAGCATGGGATTGTAGAAACGTGCGTTGTAGTTGTAGAGAGTGTCACCGGGAAGTTTTCGTTGGCCGGTGTAGTACCGATTGTTAAATTGATAAATTGCTGCGCCCTCGCGAAGCCTCGGGCGAAGCGGGGTTAAATTGTTGGTAAGTGCTTCTCCATATGGATAGTATGAGAGCGATGAAGATTCTGTGCCGTCTTCGTTGAGGATTACACGTGTAGAGGAAAGGTGGTCGGAGATGATGATTTTTTTGTCGACAGTATTCTCTGTGGTGGAAACCACGAGCGTGGAGTTTGTGGTGAGAGGAAGGGTTATTCTTGAAGTAGTTGATGAGGCAAAGGTAGGTTTTGCGCTAAGGAGAAATAGTAATAAAATTATCACACCAAGATTCTTCCTACCTCCCCTGTAATCCCCTCCTTGGTGAAGGAGGGGAACAGAAGGGGTGGTTATCACAGATTCCATACTTTCAGCCTAGCAGAAGGGAGATGGTATTGCAAGAAAAAGAGTTCTTAATTGATTTGAAGCAGAACCGATGGGCTCATGGAGGTTTTTAAGTATGCAGACGTGATATTTTTACCGTCAACAGCTTTTAGAAATGCCGCAACATTTTCCACGAGCTGTTTGTCTTCAAATGATTTCTTACCTACAACTTGGTGCAATATTGGAAACTTAGCTTCAGATTTGAATCGAAGGGAGCCCCCAGCGAATTTTTTTGCAAGCTCTTCTGGTTTTTCAGAAACCGTACCTGTTTTTGGATTCGGCATGAGTCCGCGAGGTCCTAATATTTTTGCCACTTTTGCAAGTTTTGGCATGAATGATGGATGCGCCACCAGAATATCAAATTCAATTTTCCCGTCCGTAATATCTTCGATAAGTTTGTCATCAACTATTGCAACTCGAACAGTTTTTCCAGATCCATGTGGTAAAGAAACTTGTCCAGAGACACTTGTTGTTAGTAGATTCAAATGGAGTTCGAATGATTCATCAAATTTAGCGTATGAATTCTTTTTTAGAAGCGTAATCGCCTCTAAAAGCGAGTATGCTTTGGTCGAATCAAATTCTGCTTTTGCTTTTCTGTATTTTTTTCCTCGTGCTCTTGCAGAAGTATTTTTATCTTCTTTTTTCTTTTTATCCGACTTCGGGAGTGATTCAATTTTTTCAGCTGGTTCAAAGTCTTTATCAGAATCTTCTTGTGGTTGGGCGATTTTTTTTGCCTCACGACGAACCTTGGCTTTCTCTGCCTGCTTTTTTTCAGCCTCCTCGTCCCCCACTATTTTTGTTCGTATTTTGCCCATAATAATTTCATGTAACACGAATCATGTAACATGTAACACACATAAATGTTTTGTGTTACATGGTTTGTGTTTCGTGTTATTCTGTATCTACTCCCATTGACCTGGCAGTTCCATAAATCACTTGCACTGCCGCGTCAATTTCAAATGCATTCATATCCCCCATTTTTTCTTTTGCGATTTCTTCAGCTTGGGATCGTGACAACTTCCCTACTTTCTCACGCCCCGCATTTCCTGAACCAAGCTTTATTCCTACTTTTTTCTTTATCATTTCGGCAACGGGGGGTAATTTGGTTATGAACGTGAATGATTTGTCCTCAAAAACAGTAATCACTGCTGGAATTATTTGCCCTTTTTGATCGGCGGTTTTTGCATTATATTCCTTGATGAAGTCCATAATTGGAACTCCATGCTGACCCAAAACTGGACCAACAGGAGGAGCAGGCGTAGCTTCGCCAGCCGGAAGGTTAATTTTTATGATTGTTTTTACTTTTTTTGCCATGGTTTTTATTTGACTCAGCTCTTTCAGAGCTTCGCCACCTGTAAAAAGTCGAGCTCAACAGGTGTCTCGCGACCAAAAATTGAAACAAGTACATTTACGCGCCCTTTAGTATCATCTATTGACTCTATTGTACCAATAAAATCCGAAAAAGGGCCGTCCGTTATTTTTACCGCTTCATTTACCGAGAATTTTGCCTTAAATTTAGGCTGTTCTTGCTCAACGAAACGTTTAATCGCCTCAACTTCTTTCTCGGTAATTGGAGTTGGCTTATTTCCGGAACCAACAAATCCGGTTATTCCTTGAGTTGTACGTACCACAAGCCATGAGTCGTCATCCAAAACCATTTTTATAAGCAAATAGCCGGGAAAAACCTTTTCTTTCCCCTGTTTTTTTTGACCTTTTTTAATCGTCATCACATTTCGCATCGGAATAACGATGTCAAAAATCCGGTCGGTGTACCCGAGTGTTTTGATACGTTGTTCAAGTCCTTCCTTGGCTTTTGCTTCAAAACCAGATTGTGCATGAACAACATACCATTTGCCCGCTGAAACGTCTTTTTTTTCATCAATGTCTGACATAGTAAGATTTATTGAGCCGTAGTAAGTATTCCTAAAACTTTGGCTAGTACGACGTCTATTATACCTAGATAGACACCAACAATCAAGCAGATTGCAAATACAGCTAGGGTCAGTCGCCCTGCTTCCTTGCGTGTTGGCCACGTGACTTTTTTTAGCTCGCCCACCACATCTGCGGCAAAATTATTCGCAAGTATTTTTTTCTTATCATCCATGAGAGATATTGTAGCACAGATTTCTATATAATGATATTCATGAAAGTCAGATCATGTAACACGAGACATGTAACACAAAACACTATTAAGTTCATAATGATAGCCTTTCTGGTGTTACATGGTACATGGTACATGGTTCATGTACAGGCTTCCGAGTTTCAAATTATTTCACCTGCAATCTCGATTGATTCAGCGCTTAATTCACAAAATAGTTCACTTCTAGAAAAACGTATTGGAAAAGCACAGGCTAGTTTAGTTTTGACTGGAAATGCATATGTTGAGCATGAAAAAGGTTCAAGTTGTAGCTATCTCCAGAAACCAGATACACTTGTGTTTGGATCAAATTCTGGTGTAGAAGTTCAAAAAATAAGCGTTGGGGTTAAGAGTGGCCTCAATGGATCTGCCCTTCTGGAGGTTATGGAAAAATCAAGCCTAAAACTAGTTTTGGGAAATACTATTCTGCCAGAAACAAAATGTGACGAATCAAAACAGTGCACAAGTCTTGTAGCTCAAAAATGGACAAATCCGAACTCCTACGGCTGGGGCGTTCATGTTGAAAGTACGTATGCTCCGGCAGATTTCATCAATGAGAATACTTTTAGACCTTTTTCGAAAGTTTTGCCTCGAAAAATACTTTCCGGAAGTGGAAATGGACCAGTAGAAGGAATTCTTGAAATAAAAGTTAATAAAACTGCCGGATTGGGAGGAAGTTATTCCGGCAAATTGGAATTAACTGCCAGTTGTGACAATTAATATATGAATGTATACATAGAACCGGCAACGAGTATTATCTACTCTAAGCCTGGAACGAGCACGAAAATTGAATATACAGTCCGTAATGATGGTGATCCAAGCTCTTTTTTGATCTCTTCTATCACAAATACTCCGTTCGTAACTATTACTCTTGGAGAAAATAAAGAAACTACTCATTCTGTTTTTTTACCAACTGGAAGAACGGAAAAAGGATTCGCAACGATTTCGATACAAGATAGCGCTCCTGAAAAAGATTATTACCCACAACTTGTCTTTGGTTTGGGCTCGGGACGGATAATTGAAGGAAAAACAACTATTGGAACATCACAAAGAGTCCTCTCAAATATTCTCCTAACTGTCACATCAACAGGAAGACTCGATACGAACGTCTCAATTGAAAAATTTTCTATTGGAAATCAAACGGGCGTAGTATTATATGATTCAATTGATACAATAGATGGGGATATATTGGTTCGAAATTCTGGCGCGAATTGGACCTATGTTACCGGTACGATTCGAGTCGTTTCCCCTATTGGGACTGTTGAAGTGGTTCAAATTCCCAAGCAAAGAGTTCTTGGACATTCAAGCAAGCTTGTGTATACCGATAGGTCGGCAAATTCGGCACATTCGTTTCAGCTTGATGGGATTCATATTGGAAATTACAAAGCACTTGTATCAATCGAGTCAACTGATAAAGCAGGAAGGTATTCTAATACGAAAAGCTTTACTGCCGTGCCTTTTAAGTTACTAGGAATACTTCTTATCGTTATAGTTATCACAACTTTATTTCTTCACAAGCTTAATCGTGGCCAAATTGAGGAAGAAGTTCTTCCGGTAAAATTGTAAAGGATATATCCCCTTTTTCTGAAGTTAAAAAATACGGTCGTTTTGAGGCTTTGAGCATGGAAATGATACTGGGAGATGGATGTTTATAGCGATTATGAACGGCCACGCTTATCACACTTACTCTCGGGTTTGCTAATTTAAAAAAATCTTCTGTTAGACCGTTTTTTGAGCCATGGTGTGGAACTTTGAGCACGTCTATTTGTATAGTATTATTCCATGAGCGTAACTTAGTCAAAGTGAGCGATCGAGGGCTTGCGTCTCCGGTAAATAGAAACGATTTATTTGCGAGAGTAAGTACGAACGTTTGTGAATAATCGTTCAGATCTGAACTATAAAAGTCTTTTTCCGGCCATAAAAAATCTATTCTGCTTTCTAAATCGATATCAATCGTATTTTTCGCAAAAATTCTTTTAATAGTAGTCCCCTTTTGTGACAAAAGCTTTTTCAATACCGTATAGCTTTTAGCCTTGTTATCTCCAAGAGAGCTATAAAAGGTAGTTATTCTATAGTTTGCAAGCATTGGTATAAATCCTGCATAATGGTCATGTTGTGGATGGCTCAAGAATGCATATTCAATAGTTTTGTCAAATATTGGCATATATTTGCCTAGGCATGTTAATATGCTACTATCCGGACCAGCATCAATAATAATATCTATACCTGTAATTGTACGAACGTATGTTCCATCTCCTTGGCCAACGTCGCAGTAAACAACCTGCGGACTTTGATTCTGAACGAGCGACCTAAAATATGTGAATAGTGATATCGTGAGTCCCACAAAGCAAACAAAGAGAAATAATTTAATCGATACTACATGTTCTCCAAGCATATTAAAAAGAAATGTATCCTAATGGAACTTTTGACAATATATCAATGACTAAAAGCATGTAGTTTAGAATTCCATAGCAGATAATGGAAGGAATAAGTCCGATCGAGTGGCTCATCTTTCCCAAAAAAGCCGTCATCATGCCGAGTATCATAAGCGGCGCAACGAGAAATGCGACCATGATATTGGCAAGTGGAGAAATAAGTGATATTTGCTTGAAATGGATGAATATAAGCGGCGCCGTAAATACTTGAGCGGCGAGCGTCACGCGAAGTTCTTGAGAAATATTTGATAGTAAGCTTCCAAAGAGCCCTGAATGGTTTATCTGAATTTTTGGGCCAAACAAAATAATGCCTAGAGTAGCTCCATATGAAAGTTGAAACGATAAACCTGTAACCCAATCTGGGAAAAATATAGCTATGAAAATACCAGAGAGAATGAGTAAATAAAGCGGCACTGCTTTTCTTCCAAACGCAATTGATACGACTGTTAGAATTGCGCAAAAACCTGCACGAACTGCTGGGGCTTGAAGTCCTATAAAATAGACAAAAAATAGAATAAGTAGTCCCGTTATCAATAGACTCAATTTCCTGCCAAATGGAATAGTTATGGCCGTTACAATCCCCGCAAGAATTGTGATATTCATGCCTGAAAGAACAACTAAATGCAAGAGCCCTACCATCTTGAGCTTTGTATGAAAATCCCCATACTTCCCGATCGGAATTCCGAATACGATTCCGTTAAGAAGCGCTGCCTGTGGTTGAGGCAAATAGCCGTCAATTACGGATGAAAATATTTCTGGACCACCCATTGTTAATACACTGAAATGCTGTCTTTTATTTTTATAAAAAGAGCTTGCCCTACTATTTTTTTAGCCACAAGATCAGCAATATCTTTGTATGTCCTTCCCGCAATGATTTTCTTTGATATTGCGGGACCAATACCTACAATCGTATCTATTTCTTCTTCTGAAGCTGAATTAATATTAATTTTTCTTTCACTTTGGTCTGTATATAAGAGATTAGATGGGGATTTGGTCATGTATTGAGAATCCCCTAGTCGTGGAATATATATTTTTTCTTGATCTGACAATATATGCGCTTTGTTTACTGTTTGACTAAGCTCTTGAGAATCGACGTCTTTTGTAAATCCACCAGCTTTAAGAATAAGGTCATTCATACGACTTCCTTCTGGTAATTTATAAACGTTAGGATTTTTTACCGCACCAGATATATCGACATAAATGAAATTTACGACCGTATCTTGAACGCGGTGATGTACTACTTTTGAAGTTACTTTTTCTGCATGAATTGATTTGCTCTGGATGAAAAAAAATCCACCAGACAAAATCATTAGTATAAAGGAGATCGAAAGTAGAAGGACTTCGGACCGATATGAGGTCCAAAAAGATAGCACCCGTTCTTTGATGTGTTCGCCAAAATACTCCATTTCAGAATCATACAGATAGATTCGAAAATTACCAGGGTATATATGCCGCAAAATGAGTATTTTAGGCTTTTAGAAGAATCCCTTTTACCTCTTTGAATATATCAAATGCCTCAAACCCAATAAAGTTTCTACCGACTAAGCTTTTTGGTAATCCCGGGTCCATGCGAAGTGTCGCTATGTATATGTATAGAATCTGCTTCATTTTATCTTCTTTTGAAACGTCCGTTGAAAGTGTTTCATGCCAAGTCTTGAACATAGCTCGATATTCCTTCTCAAGCTGCGACTTTTCCCAGACCTTCTCTACTAGAATATCCATATCTCCAAACATGTGTGTAGCTTCAAATGACTGAATGTATTTTTCTTCTTCTTTTCCGTAAACTAGATCCTTTAGGGAGCTACTTATTGGGTGTGGGGTTATCCAGAATGACCTATGCCATGGCCCCAGTCCCCATCCACGCATCTCTCGTCTTAACCGATCCCGAATTTCTCGTTTTGATTCGGGAATTTCATATGAAATAATCCTCCATAATCCATCCCACTCCTCACTAAGAAATCTAAAAAAAGGAAATTCTAGAGAAAGTCCTTGAATACCTTTTTGAGTAATTCTATAAAAAACGCTACCATTTCGATCTTCTTTTTCAATAGAACCATCCTTTAGTAGAGCTGAAAGAGTTCCCTTTGTCTTTTGATTGATAGATAAATCAAATATGTTCTGATTTGCTTCGTCAATTTCAATGAAATCGTATTGAATAGAGGGTATTAGGAGAAGCAGTAACAATATTTTTACTCTTCTATCTTTTATTGGCATAGTGTATTATATTAGTGTAGTTATTCGCTTAATACGAACGTATGATTTTATATTAAGAGATTAACAGACGGAAACGTTCTTGTCAATGCTGATTAATTATTTCAAAGTATATCAACATAACATAAAAGTATAAAAATATATAGGTGATTTATTAATTTCCACATCCGTTAATCATAAAGCCTTTTGTAACAGCCTTTCGTTTAATTTTAATAAATTAGCATTCAGTACCCATAATTGATAACTGTTACATTATTAAAAAATTTTCATAATTTACACGAAATGTACTTAATAACGATAAAAAACCAAATAATGTAAGATCTTGTGCGGTAACATCTCAATCGTCTACCATACTAGATCTATCTGCTATAACTTGCTATCAAGAAGCCTCAATATCAATTCTTCCTATCATGACTGGCTAATTAATTAAAGGTATTTCCTCTAAAATTTTGATATGGATATAAACGACTTTTTAGTCACTGAAACTAAATAGTAATTAAATATGATTGTTCTAGATCATTAGGAAGCCATATCTCTAGAATTAGGCACAGAAATATTAAATATAATTTATAAGTTACCTAATCAAATTACATAAATTCAATTTTACAAAAATAGTAACTATACGACGTTATTTTTATAGGATATGTTATCTATTCTGATACAGTAACTAGCCACATTAATTACCGCATTATCATGTATTAATCTTATTAAAGCTTTTACTAAACTCATTATTTCGTGTATGAATCTCTTATATTTAAGATATCGTAATATATCAAATCTACTTGTTTTTCCCCTTGACAAAGCCACAAGACTTCTCTACTATTAAATAGTAATGAATGATCGCAATGAAAATCGGTATAATGCACAGTTGGAACAGGATAAATTAGCTTTGTTTTTAGACTCATTACCTCTCGGTACTTCCTCTAAAAAGGCATATAAATCAGACATCAATCATTATTTACTCTGGACACAAACACATTCAAGGTATGACGACTTCTTTACAAGAGATGAATTAGTTAGATATAAAAAGTATCTATTAGATAGTGATATTCCAATAAATTCTATTAATAGGAAGCTTTCATCACTCCGAGTATTCGGTTCTTATTTAGTTGAAAATGGATATAGCTATACAAATCACGCACAGAATATACGCAATGAACCAATACAGTCTGCACCCCAAGAGCAAATTCCATCAAGTTATATTGAGAACATAAAAATCATACCTATAGAGGCTGAATTGACCGAGGAAATAAGCAAGAGTAACGATGGCCGAATTAACTATTTATGGCTCTCTGGGGCCCTATTATTAATATTAGTTTTTCTTGTAGTTATAATCTCAACTAAGAGTAAACCTACTTCTTCCCCATTTTCAGGTCAACAATATAATCCAAATACACGACTTGTCTCTTTTTCAGGCATTCTCAAGGATTCACTTGGAAATATCATTGCCGAAAAAACACAAGTTAGGTTTGGTATTTATGATCAGGCACAAAATGGGCGTCAACTCTACTCTACTGGACCGTGTGAATTAATTCCGAACCTTCAAGGTTCTTTTCGGATTACCTTAGGTCAAGAGTGTGGAAGTCCTATTCGAGAAGATGTTTTGTCTGGCTCTAATAGCTATTTGGGAATAACTATCACTGGAGATACACAAATGATGCCTCGCCAGCCACTTAACGGATCGATTGGGGCCGCTCCAACGGCAAAAACTCCAATAAATTCCTTTATCAGTGACACTGGAGATGTGCTACTGTCCACCGAGGCACCGTCTGTTCGATCTACCATGGAATCGGCAAACTTCGCTCTCTCAAGCGCCAAAGGCTTAATTCTCCAATCTGCTGGAAATGGCGATATTACTCTTTCAGCCACAGAATCGGGACAAATAAAGTTTCTCGTGGGCGGAGCTCAAGTCGCCACGATTAAGAACACGGGTGATATTGGGTTAACGGGAAGTATCATCCCTGCCTATTCTGGGATTCAAACGCTGGGAACAAGTGATAAACGATTTCAATCTGTTTACGCAGACAATGTATATGGTTCAGGTTTTGGTGTCCAAGGATACCTTAGGCGAGACGTTGGAATTCTTACAACTACAAACCCACAAGATACGTTGGCGCTTGGAGGAGATTTGAGAATCGCGGGTGAAACAGTGTTTGGCACAAAAAATACCTACCTAAAGGCAAGTGCTGTATCGCTCGTAGGAAATACAGTCAATTCCCTCGCCTTTCAAACTGACCTCTTCAGTTTCGATACCCAAAACAACCGAATAGGCGTCGGAACGATCGCCCCTGCAAGTAAATTATCGATTGTTGATTCACAGGGAACCCTTCCGGTTACGCTCATTGAGAATAAGGATGCGGGGGTTTCTGCCTCAGGACTTGCGGTAAAACTTGGATTCACCGGAAGTGGAAATACGAGTAACAACTTCATAACATTTATCAAGGGAACGGGCGATGTAGTGGGTAAGATTCAAAGTAATGGAACGAGCGGCGTTACATACACATCTGGTGGAGGTGATTTTGCAGAGTACTTTTTGAAAGATGATACCATTGCTTCGACAGCTTTAGGCTGGGAACCAGGAAGCTTGCTATGCCAGATTGCAGATGGAATGGTTACACCTTGTGATCAGAATGATAATCTAATTATTGGTGTTATTTCAAAAAATGCCGCATTTATTGGAAATGCTACGGGAAATAATGATGAAAAACATACGCTCGTGGGACTTGTTGGACAATTACCGGTGAAAGTAACAACCCAGGGTGGAATGATTAATTCGGGAGATGCACTGACCTATTCAAAAATATCTGGAGTTGCCCAAAAGGCAACCACAAATGGACGAATTATTGGATTTGCGCAGAATTCCTATAATAAAGAATCTGTGGGGATAATAAATGCAACAATTCAGCCTGGGTCATTTAGCCCAATCAACAATCAAGAAGTATATGATCCAGAGATAAAGTCAGTTCCGATAGTCAAAACACACAAGATTGTTCCAATTGAAAAAGATGTAACCATTGATCTTTCTGGGCCTTCACAAAGCCCTGGGGAAAAAAGTGAGCTTGCAAAACTTATCATTAATGGCTTTGATAATAATCCGGTTGCCTCAATTGATGCTGTGGGGAATGCAACGTTTTCAGGCACATTGACAAGTGATAAAGTCACGACCGAAACATTAGTCGCAGAAACGGTGCAAAGTAATGAGGCAACTATCTCCGGAACCTTGACTGCGAAAAAAGTAAGTTCGCAAAACATTACCGATATTGAAAATGAGCTTAATAAAATTAAAAATACTCCCCTACCTGATCCACAACAGTATAAACTTCCTCCTATGGATTTAGTATCAGTTCCAAATCTAGAAAATCTCACGGTAACGGGAAGAAGTAATCTCTATGATGTTGCAGTTGCAGGATCGCTCATGGCCGGAACGGTGAATATCGAGGACAACTCAATCATGGGACTCGGATTCGAGCTGCGGATATCTGCTATTTCAACGATAAATCTCCTTGACGGCGCAGTAATTGTTTCTCGAGACGGAAATTTGACGACTAAGGGCGAACTCATCGCACAAAAAGGAATTCGGACAAACCGAATTTCTGCCCTTTCCGAAAAAGATAATATTAAGTTGAGCTTGAATGAGAAAGCAGAAACGCCGACAAAACTTGAAGTATTGAATAACGAAGCTCAAACAGTTGCTTCAATTGACGCATCGGGATCTGCATATTTTGCCCAAGGAATCAAAGTTAACACGTATCTTGCAGACGCAAATGACACGTCCGCCAAAAGTGTAAGTGGAGCAATTGAAACAAATGCAACATCTGCAGGCGAAGGAGAAATACCAGCCGGAAGTCGAGATATCACCATCTATAATGATCGGCTGAATAAAGATTCTTTGGTGTATATTTCCCCCACTTCAAACACAAAAAACAGCCCACTCTATATGTCTTTGAAAAAGGCTTGTACGAAGGAAGAAGTTTCTTGTAAGAGTTATTTTGTAGTAACGCTCGATGAACCAATATCAGTTCTAGCAAGTTTTAATTGGTGGATAATTAATTAGGACGACGCTGTTGTCATCCCCGACCTGATCGGCCTTGCCTGCCGGCAGGCAGGGGATCCATTCAATTAGATTCCCGCCTCCGCGGGAATGACAATACTGTCATTCTGGAACCCCGCATGGCGGGGTGATAGAATCTCTATTTTATTTTTAAGTGTGTGCAAGGAGGAGAAAAGTGGAAAAGAAGTAGTTTGGGAGTGTGGGAGTTTGGGGTTAGAGGCGCTTGGGCCGCCAGAACGGTGTCAGGCAAAGCCTGTCCTCTTCTGGCGGCCACATGCGCGCCCATCTCCGTTCCAACTACAAGCCTCTCCGATAACCTGTCCTTGCGATCATCACGATCTTTGGGGCGTGTTCTTCGTTACCCTGCCAGAGAGTGTAACCCTTTTCCTTCAGCATCAGTCTGAAGGTCTCTACCATCTCTGGATTCAAGTCTTCGAACGGACCTGCTTCGATGCTGTCGAAAGACTTGATTCGACGACTACAGATCGCCTCAACCAATTCTTCGAGTGTAATCTCCATTGAACTACTCGTCCTTCCCGGCTTTGAGACCGATGTGGTGACCTCGGCTTACGCCTCGGTCTGGGTGCGGTGCGGGGTTAGTTGTTAGGGTTCATGCTTGAGAACAAGCACGCCGTCTGGATCGTACCCTAGACTGTACCCGAGTGGCTTCAGCCTGGCCAGGTACCCAGCAAGTTCGTTCGGGTAAACCGTGTCCTCGAGGCGAAAGTGCATCGTGCCGAAGAGACCAGCGTCCCCCCCTGCAGATGTTATTGATAAGTCTGTCGAATAACTCGCGGCTCATTGCCGGTAAGTCCTTTCTCTCTTTTCAGAGTCCATCTTCGCGCAAAATTGCGCCCTTCCGTTCTCATTCCTTTCACTATTCGATTTTTTTCTCCTCCTTGCTGTCAACGTGCGTGCTAATAAGCTACGGTTTACCACGGCTTTCGTGAAATATAGCTGATTTTCGAGGATAGTATACTATAAGATTCATAGGATGTCATCTTCCTTCTTGATTTATAAAAAAAATAATTCTACACTGTAGAATGTATGAACATACAAGCAATTGAAAAAGTAAAGATGTTTCTTATTCAGGCACTATTTGTGCTGTTTCCCCTCTTCTTCCTTCCTATCACTCAAGACGCATTCGGTCTGAACAAATTTGCACTTACCGTATTTTTCATTATTTTACTGGTAGGAGCACTTCTCATCAAATTCGTCATTCAAAGAAAACTGACGATTTCCCATACACTTCTTGATACGTCTGTACTTTTACTTCTTGTATCAACTATTCTTACCACGATAATCACGACTCCAAATAAAGTTGGAGCCATAAACGTACTTCCGTTTGGCCCCGTTGCGGTACTTGTTTTAGTCTTGATATACCTTTTTGTCAAAAACAACAAGCCAAACTTTATGGCGCTCGCTATTGGCGCCGGAATTATTTCGTTCCTCTCACTTATCTTTCTTACAAATCCGTTTGCAACATACACACTTCCGCCTGTATTTACATTCCTAAAGTCACCAACATTTACCCCCATCGGTTCAAGTTTAGATCTTATGCTCTACGTTTCTTTTTTTGCTATTGTTGGTATATTTGAAATTTTCAAAAAAAAGGGTAGAAATGTGGTACTACTTGGAATCGGTGCAATCTGTTTGATTGCAATTGTGATAAATGGATTTTACACAGTAAAAAATCATTTAATTACCCTTCCTCCTGTTGATACTTCCTGGCTTTCTGCTGTTGAAACACTAAAAAAACCGGAAACAGCAGTATTTGGAGCTGGAATCGATAATTTTTCCAGCCAATTTACGAAGGCTAAAACAGAAACGTATAATACTTCAACGTATTGGAACGTGAACTTCGCCACCAGCAGAAGCGCCATTCTGCATATCTGGACTGAAATGGGACTTGTCGGTTTTGCCATTATTTTATTCATATTTACACAGACAGGATTAACGCTTAAAAAACTAATTAAAAATAAAGATGAGTATGCTTCCGTATTAACTGCTTCGGGAATATATCTGGTACTTGTTCTTTTATTATTTCCTCCTACGCTACCTGTATTATTTTTGTCAGTCGTGTATCTGGGAATCATTTCGTCCCGAGTTGAAAGCAAAGCATGGGTAGTAGATCTTGCACACAACCTTCCACTCTATTTGACAATTTTATTCCTCGCCGCAATTACTATTCCAAGCGTATCGTACGGATTTGTTCGCAATTACTTGGGCGAATACTATTTCAAAAAATCACTTGACGCACTTCCTAAGGGAGTTATTGATCCAATTTACCGACCACAACAACAAGCAATCTTGCTTAATCCAAGTATAGAAAAGTATCACACAACATTTGCCCAAGTAAATTTACTCATTGCAAACAGTATTGCGCTACAAAGAAAGGACAATTTAAGCCAACAAGATAGACAAAATATTACTCAGACAATTCAGATTGCAATTCAAGAAGCAAAAGCGGCAGTTGCCCTAAATCCTCAAAAGTCAGCAAACTGGGAAAATCTAGCGCTCATTTACCGCAACTTGGTAAACGTTGCACAAGACGCGGATTCATGGGCAATTTCTTCATACGAACGAGCAATTCTGGCTGATCCCGTAAATCCACAATTACGACTTGCCTTGGGAGGCGTATATTATTCACTACAACAATTCCCCAATGCAGCAAATATGTTTAGTCAAGCATTAACGCTTAAGTCGGACTGGGCAAACGCGCGATATAACTTAGCATGGGCATTTTATCAAAATAAAGAATATGAAAAAGCCATTGTTATTATGCAAGACATATTTAGATCTCTAGATAAAAATAGTGCCGATTATCAGAAGGCAACGGCTGATTTTGCCATGTTTAAGGATACCTTGAAGAAAGCAACCGAGAAAGTACAGGTTCCTGTTTCTCCCGATGAAAAGGAAGCCTCAAGCGAGAGTAAATTAAACCTTCCAACAAAACCTGAAGCTGTAGTTTCTCCAAAGATTGAATTACCTGTGGAAGCCTCGCCAGAAGCAGCGGTAGAGTAACTACTTTAAGAAGTTGAGGGGATTAAGTAATACTCCATTTTGACGTATCTCGAAATGCAAGTGCACACCGCTGGATCTTCCTGTTGAACCCATGACTCCGATTTGTTGGCCACGGCCAATTCCCTGGCCAGGACTCACAGATAAGTGTGAAAGATGGCCATACAGGGATTGGTAGCCATTTCCATGGTCAATGATGATGTGACATCCATATCCCCAACCCAAACATCCTGAATATGAGACCGTGCCACCGTCAGAAGCAATAATCGCTGGAGCCGATGAATTAGCAATGTCAACCCCCATATGGTACCAAACAGGGTATGTGGTAATTCCACCGCTTGTTGGCCAAATGAAGCTTCCACTGCCTTTTCCAGCAGTAATTGGTCCGCTATAAAAACCTCCTGGCGTTCTTACTCCTGGCGAGGTTACCGCTCGAATTTCTCCACCTGGAACGAAGAGAGTTTGCCCAGAGTTGAGTGCGAAGGTATCAGGATCAGAGTAGTCGTTAAACGGAAAGTTAACGATCGCCTGTGCATCCGTATGATATTTCTTTGCAATTGAATAAATTGTTTCCCCAGAAGTTACTTTATGAGCCACTCCCGAAACAGGTAAAATTTGAAGCTTTTGGCCTGGTTTAATAATATCTGATGTCAATGAGTTTTCCCATTTGACCGTATCAATGCTTATGTCAAATTTTTTTGAGACGGAATCTATGGTGTCTCCCCCTTTAACTTCATATTCAATAATCCTATCTCGGGGTTTTTGAGAAATCGCCGTGTTTGTCGATTGAGAATACACATCAATATCGATAACACTATCAGAAGCAATGGGCGCAGACTGATTAAGATAGTCGGCAAGAAACGGGTTATTTTGGGCAATAGCAGGTCCGGCGATAATTGCAGCACCTAAAAGTAAGAAAAAGGACGTATTAAGGAACGACTGCGAGTACTTTCCTCGTTTAACAACAAGGAGTGCAACAATAATGCCTTTTATTTTTTCGAACCTATTTCCATATGCAAAGAAGTGTCCTTTAAAATAGGTAATGAGAAATCGGGTAAATTCAACAATTTCAGAATAGAAATTTGACCAAGAAAACATACGGCAATGTTCATTATAACACAGTCTTCAGATCCGAAATACTTTTTCCAGAATTTCCTCGGTTGACTTTCGGTCGTTTGAGGTTTTGCAAATTCCTTCCTTGAGAACAAGGAGGCCAATTTTGGAAAGTGCTTCCCGAGCTGCCAAAATTTGTTGCACAACATCCTCACAATCGCGCCCGCCATTAATCATGCGCCTAATCCCCTCTATTTGCCCCACCAACCGATTGATTCGACTATCTATGTTCGTTTGTGCCATATGGTTTGGTTAAATTGTTAAATTGTTAAATTGTTACTAGTGTCATCCCCGACCTGATCGGCCTTGCCTGCCGGCAGGCAGGGGATCCATAGATTCCCGCCCCCTGAAGGGGACCTTCGGCCTCCGCGGGAATGACAACATTTTACTCGTACGGCGAGTGGTTATATTGAGCGATGATGCGCTTATTTCGAGTATCACTGGGATACCCACACCATTGGGAGGGCCCCTTTGATGCGAGAAATAACGTATCGAGCTCAATATCTCATTATAAGGGTCGCCTCATTCGTTCTGCTTCAATAATTCGCTCAACCGCAACTAAATACGCCGCCTTTCGTAAAGAGATTGTACCCTCTTCACTTCTTTTAAACATTTTATTAAACGACGTTTTCATAAGCGCTTCGAGTTTCTCGTCCACTTCTTCTTCCGTCCAATAATACCCCATCAGGTTTTGTACCCATTCAAAATAGGATACTGATACTCCCCCGGAGTTTGCGTAAATGTCAGGTATTATCAACACATTCTTTGAAGTAAGGAGATGATCGGCTTCTGAAGTAATCGGTCCATTTGCCATTTCAACGATTACAGAGGCTTTGATTTTGGAGGTATTATCTTTGGTGATGACGTTTTCAAGTGCGCTTGGAACAAGTATGTCTACTGGTAATTGTAGAAGATCCTCATTTGACATCATAGTCCCTCCCTTGAGGTCACACACGCCTCCTTTACAATAACACCCTGCCAAACTCCCCTTCTGACGCTTACATTCCATTGTCGCCACTGGATCTAGGCCGGTTTCCAGGTATGTAGCTCCTTTGGAATCAGAGACCGCAACGACTCGAAACCCCTGTTCTGAAGCAATCTTTGCAAAAAAGTAGCCGACATTCCCGAATCCCTGAACGGCGACGGTTATTTGAGAAATAGGCTTCATATACCACGTAGGAGTATCAGAGGATGGAGCTTTATGTAGGGGCGCGGTCTGTGACCCGCCCGAATGTTTTGATTTTAGTTTTTCTATCAGGAATTTGAGGGCAAGCACTCCTCCATATCCAGTTGCTTTATCCCTTCCCATACTCCCCCCAAGTATCAAGGGTTTACCTGTAAAGGCGCCTGGAGCGTGGTGTCCGATCACTTTTTCATATTCATCAAGCAAGTATGCCATTATCTGGGGATTTGTGTTTACGTCCGGAGCTGGCACATCCACATGCTCCCCGATGTGTGGGGCCAGAAAGCGAGCATACGCCCGAGAAAGCGATTCTAGCTCCGATTTTGATAGCTTTTTTGGGTCAACGATTACCCCCCCTTTACTACCCCCATATGGTAAGCCCGCAATGGAGCATTTTAAACTCATCCACAATGAAAGTGCTTTTATTTCGGCTTCTGTCACGCCGGGGTGGAAGCGGATTCCGCCCTTGTACGGCCCAAGTGCATTATTATGTTGGGAACGAAAGGCAGGAAAATCCTTCTTTGAGCCATCGTCCATACTCACCTGGAGTATATCCTTATGAACATGGTTTGGATTTTTAAGACGGGCTAAATAGGGCTTATCGGCGGGTGAAAGATATGAGCTTATATCGTCTAGGAATGAGAGTGCATTTTTAAAAGGATCCATACTACCATGTAGTATAGAGTATGTGATAAATATTTGTCAAGAGTTAAGTATGGGAGTTTGGGGGTATGGGAGGTCGGGAGAGAAGGTTTGGGAGTATGGGAGAAGGAGCGTAGATACCTGTTTCGAGTCCCGCAGAGCGGGACGATAGAATCTCAAACCTGGGATCCTATCACTGCGGCCTTCAGCCTCCGTTCCAGGATGACATTATTGTCATTCCCGCGGAGGCGGGAATCCAGAATTACACATACTGGGTAACAGTATAATCACCAAATATACTATCTCCTAGTATATGCATATAAAGCAACTGGGCACCGGAAAGACATGAATGATTTTTTTAGACGAACGAATTCGTCATCATTCACACCTCGCCGGTGCCCCTTTGCTCTTCGACAAGCATATTTAGTTCACGGAAAACTTCCCCGCTCTAGATCCTTACAACGGCCCCTCTGGCTGTTCGCTTGACCCACTGGGTACCGATCTCATCAGTAGGATAGCGATTATCGCCAGTAAATCTGTGCTCAACCATTGGGCCCATGACAAACCCGGCTTCCAGGGTTTGAAGATATCAATCGCCAGCATGACGATCCATAAAGTGGTCGTCAACATCTTCTCCTTCCTAGTAAAAAACCGTTCCCCATCCCAGATCGAGATGAGATTAAACAGGGCGAAAAAGAAGACCCAGGTCGACGTGATCAGTCCAACCAGGATCGAGACATCTTGTATCTCTCGTGCGCTCACGTCGTTTTCTCCTTGTCAGGTGGAACTGCAGGGATGAATATGCGCTGGACGGCACGGCCAAGGATGATCAACATGATCGCTGTGAAAACCTCTGCTGTCACCCGTGAAAACTTCGTGATGGACAACAGCCCAATAAGAGTTCCCACAAGGTTAACACAGACCAAGTACGCCTTGGCCAGCTCGGTTGACGGCACGTGCGTTTGCATTCTGCGAACGAGGAAGATCACGTTGACAAACATCAACAACGTGACCACCATATTCACCACCACTCCTGGCGGGAAGGCAAAGAAAGCGATCGTAATAATCAGGATTGCCCAGACGAGAACGATGGTCTTTGTTACCTCTTCGTATGTCACTTTGTGTCCTCCTATGTGGATGGTTAGGTTGTGAGCCGGATTGCTCTGGTATTCTGAAGCTGGTTCAGCCACGTGTGGGTTTGGCAAAAGCGCCAGTTGTTTTCCGCAAAATGTCAAAGAGCAACGTGTTTCAGGGTGAAAAACGAGTATTCGTGCGCGCAAAGTCATGTGCACGAACTAATTTTTCTTCAAAAACTACTATGCTGATTATAACATGAATATTATGGGATGTGAGGATCGTGTGGGATCCCGAAACAAGTTCGGGATGACATTATTGTCATTCCCGCGGAGGCGGGAATCTATTCAAATGGATCCCCTGCCTGCCGGCAGGCAAGGCCGATCAGGTCGGGGATGACAACTGTTCCGTACGATGACAGTGTTATTTCAAATTCTTCAATCCCTCCAAAAACGCCTTATTCGTTTTGCTCTTCGCAAGCTTATCAGTGAGCATCGTGAGGCGCTCATCGTCTGAAAGAAGCGCCAACATGCGGCGAAGCATGGCAACTTTCTCCATCACTTCTTTGGAAAGAAGGAGCTCATCATGGCGGGTGCCTGATTTTTGAATATCAAAAGCTGGATAAATGCGCTGTTCAGCGTACTTGCGATCCAGATGAATTTCCATATTTCCCGTTCCTTTGAACTCCTCATAAATAAGGTCATCCATGCGTGATTCTGTGTTGACAAGTGCCGTTCCCAGAATCGTGAGACTTCCGCCTTCTTCACAATTTCGCGCCGCTCCCAAGAACTTTTTAGCTGGGTAGAGTGCGGCCGGGTCAAATCCCCCAGAAAGGGTTCGACCAGATGTTTCAACTGAAAAGTTGTAGGCTCGAGCTAAGCGCGTGACGGAATCAAGAAGAATGATGACGTCGCGACCCATTTCAACAAGCCGCTTTGCCCGTTCAAGTGCAATTTCTGCCGCCCGAATTTGTTCTCGGGGAGACTCGTCAAAGTGGGATGCAACAACTTCCGCTTTAATCGAGCGGGTAAGGTCCGTCACTTCTTCTGGCCGTTCTCCGATAAGAATAGCGATGAGGTGCGCCTCTGGGTAATTCGTGGTAATACCGTTCGCAATATTTTTGAGAATCGTGGTCTTCCCTGCTTTTGGAGGCGATACGATCATTCCGCGCTGTCCAAATCCAACCGGCGAGATAAGATCCATGATGCGTGTGGACATAACATCGCTTTCTGTTTCCAGAACTATTTGGCGGTCCGGATAGAGAGAGGTAAGGTCGTCAAATCGTGGTCGCTTATAGCTTTCCATATCTGTCATCTCTTTCCCATTGATCTTTTCGATTTTGAGAAGTCCGTGAAATTTCTCATTTTGCTTTGGTGGTCGCACGAGGCCTTCCACAAAGTCCCCTGCTCTCAGCCAAAATTTTCGAATTTGTGACTGGGAAACGTAAATGTCATCGTTTGTAGGCGTGAATTTTGGGCGCAAAAAACCAAAGCCATTGTAGGTAATTTCAAGCACCCCACTACCTGGAAATGCCATTTTCAAGTCATCTTTGATTCGCTCGCCCAGATCATTGCTATCAACTGCAATCACATCTGGAGTTGGTTCAGAAACAGTCTCTGGAATTTCTTCCGTTGTAGCCATTTTTTGTGGCGGAATATTATTAAATGAAGAATCCGTGACTGTATTTTCAACAGATATGGGTTCTATAACGATCGGATGCGCATCCTCTCCGAAATATGAGTCGGCGGGCTCTGCGGTCTTTTTTTTATCCTGCATAGAGGTTTATAAATTTATAAAAGAAATGAACAAAAACTATATTAGTTAGCTATTCAAGTAAGTATTCGTAATTATAAAAACGGTGGGAAACAAATCGTGCAAAAAGACCCTCCTTAACAAAAGAGGATCATATAGAAAGTTTTTCTTTTATATGAAAACGGGACACCGACAGCTCGTAACACCGCATGCGGGAGGCTACGAAGACTGTGGCATTGTCATCTCGGCAACTAGTGAAAGTTGACGGATGGCCTACCCTACTAAAAAATTCGTTAGAAAAACTTTTCAATGTACTGACCCATCTTTCACAAGGAGGATCAGTAGTATTATAGATCAAGTACTTGTAATGTCAAGGAGTAGAAAATTTGACTATACACATCCGAAGTGGCTGTACACACCCGAAGTGTACAATATTGTTGCAAAAAGCCAAACCATCCCGAGGTTGAATACTTAATCTCCACATACTGCAATGAAAGCCTCTATTTCTCGCCTTATTTCTTCCTCATTCATTCCACGTCGCGCACATTCTTCCAAAAGTTCATCATATAGTGTTTTTCTACCTATCTCTGATCTTTGCGTAGATGGAGTATCTCCAAATTCTCCATCAGTAAGTTCACGAGGATCTAGTCGTGTATTATTTTCCATATTTTTATTTCAACTTTCCTATCATCGATTCTGCGGTTTCAAGGATTTGGTAACTTCTAACAAGCTTCACTATTTTTTCTATATCTTGATAAAACGGCCTATCCTCCACAATTTTTGGACTAATTGAGCGCACAAGGTCGTATACCGCTCGAAATGATTTCGAAGCCAAGAGTGGTTTTCTAAACTCATATGCCTGACATGCAGCTAAAACTTCAATAGCGATAACCGCCTCGGTGTTTCGGATAATCTCGCTTGCTTTTCGTGCGCCAATTGTTCCCATAGAAACGTGGTCTTCTTGGTTTGCAGATGTTGGAATCGAGTCGATACTCGCCGGAGTAGCCAGCACTTTATTTTCTGAAACAAGTGCAGCTTGCGTGTACTGGGAAATCATGAGTCCGCTATCCAAGCCTGCGCTTTCGACGAGAAATGCCGGTAGCTCTTTGCTACAAGCTGGGTCAAGCAAATTATTAGTTCGCCTTTCTGAGATTGAGCCCAGGTCCGTCATAATGATTCCAAGTAAATCTTGGGTATAGGCAACTGGTGCACCGTGGAAATTAGCACCACTCAATGCAACCCTGTCATTTGTAAAGAAAATTGGATTGTCGGCAACGGCGTTGAGTTCAATTTCGACAATACTTCGTATGTAATCGAGTGCGTCGCGACACGCACCTGATACTTGTGGAACTGATCGCAAACTGTAGGCGCTTTGGGTATTTATCTTTTTTTGCTTGAGAATTTCACTACCGGAAAGCAACCGGCGGATATTTTCAGCCACAATTTGCTGTCCTTTGAACCCTCGCACCGCGTTATATCGTTTGTCATAGGCTGACTCGACACAATTTAAGACATCGATACTCATTGCGGCAGAAATTTCAGCCGTTTTGATGAGCCGCTGGGCAGAATAAATATTAAGAGTAGCTATCGCAGTCATCATCTGAGACCCGTTCATGAGTGCAAGTCCTTCTCTATATGCGAGTTTTACCGATTTAATTCCAGCTTTTTTCAGTGCGAGAGCACCTTCAATTATTTTTCCCTTGTAATACGCTTTTCCTTCGCCGATGACGACAAGACCCATTTGGGCAAGAGGTGCCAGGTCTCCAGAGCAACCCAGCGACCCCTTTTCATAGGCAACCGGATTGACTCCGCGGTTTACCATTTCGATCATAGTGGTGAAGATTATTGGACGGATACATGAATATCCTTTGGCCAACACATTGATTCGTGCCAAAAATGATGCTCGTGAAACTTCTTCTGTTACCGGATCTCCATATCCAGACGCGTGCGCCCGAAGCATTCGTACCGATAGTTCCGCTGTTTGATCGGCGGGTAAAAGAACATTTCCAAACCCACCAATTCCGGTGTTCAATCCATAAATTGTTTGCCCTTCCTCGATCATTTCAGCCACCGTATCCCAGTTTTTTTGGATTCCATCGATTATTTTTTGACTATAGGTAATCTTAGCACCGTTTTGGGCCACAGCAACTACATCCTCAATTGTTAAGTTTTTCCCATCGATCTGTACTATTTTTTTCATATGAAAAACCTCCTCTTTCGAGAAGGTTTCATGAAGTCTTAAAGATGTTTAAGCCATCAGGAATCTTCCTCGAATGAGGTTGATTGATGATGGTGATGGTTCAATTTGTTGAGTGCCAGCGTGTATCCGCCCATGCCGTTGGTAAGCCATTTGCTGATTCGGGCAATTGTTGTGGAGCTCATTCTGGTCTCTTTTTCTATTTGAGAATAGGGAGTTTTTTGTGAAAGGAGTTGTGCTACTTTCCACCGATTTGCGAATTCTGCAAGTTCGGGTTCGGTGAGAAGGTCACGAAAAAATCGCCTTGATTCATCAAGGTTCTTGAGCGACAAAATCGCTGAAAAAAGGTTATCTGTTTCGGGACTAGCCCACATTTCCTGCTTCATGCACTTTAGTATACTAAAGTGATTTGGATATGTCAAGGAGTAGAAAATTTGAAGAGTATGTACACCTGCCTGCCGGCAGGCAGGCACCCGAAGTGTACAATATTGTTGCAAAAAGCCAAACCATCGTTCGGCTAAGCTCACGACTCCAAGCCCCCGAGGTGATCAGTTCTCTATTATCTCTCTCGTCTTCTTCACATCCTCCTCCATCTGCTTCGCAAGCTCTTCAAGCGAGGAAAAATCTCGCACCTCGCGGATAAATTTCACTGGAGAGAACTCGATTTTTTTCTCATACAAGTCTCCTTCGAAGTCCAAAAGGAAGATTTCGAGCACATTTTCCGTTTCTTTTTTGATCAGTCGCGGACCGTAAAAGAGGCTTCCGGCATATTGCTTTTCCCCTACTTTCACCCGTGCGGCGTAGATTCCAGTTTTGAAGTCAAGTGAAAGATTCTTCGTATATATATTAATTGTAGGAAATCCCAAAAATCTGCCCATTTTTTCCCCGTGAATGACTTTCCCGTTATACCACTTCATCTTTTGAATAGCGAGAAACTCGGTACATTGAGTAGATCAAGATTGCAGCACCGATGATTTGTGTAACTGAAAGCATCTTCTTAAATAGGAAGTAGTCGATGACCACAGCCGACAGTGGCCAGAAAAGCTCAAGAATTGCGCTCACTCGAACCGGGATTTTTCGCAGGCCGTAGTAATAAATGAGGAGCGCTACCATTCCGGTTGAGAAGGTGATAATGAGAAGTGTGGTCAACTGTGGTTGGGAAATGGTGAGCAGTTTGTCTGATTGTCCCAAACCCACAAAGATCATCGCCGCAAAAATCGGTGCGATAAGAAATCTTAAATACGTTGTTGCGATGTATGAAGTCTTTTTAAGCACAATTTTTGAAAATGATGTCGAGCTTCCCCATAAAATTCCGGCCAAGAGCGCAAATCCGGCGGCTATAATTGTTCCCTGTCCAGTTTCGAGATTAACAGTGAGGTTGGGAAATGTAACTACATAACTTGCGGCTATCCCAACGATCGCCCACATGAGAAATTTAGCAGGTAACTTTTCTTTGAGAATTATTGCGGCTGTTCCGATTGCCCAAATTGGTTGCAGTTGTTGCAGAAGGACAACGACGGAGAATTGGATAAAGTTGATCTGGCCGAGCGCCGCGGTGTAGAAGATTGTTCCGAGTGCGCCGGAAAATAGGCTGATAATTGCAACTGCCGTCCATTCTCGGGCTGTGAGAAGCGTAAACTCTGCTCTTCTTTTTAAAACAAATGGAGTTAGAACGAGTGCACCAAGTGCGTGTTCCCAGAAAACGATGATCGCCGGCGGGAGTGAAAAGAGACTGCGGCGAAGGATTCCATCAAGACTCCAGAGTAATACTGCAAAAATCACAAACCATCCCGGATTAAGATTCAATTTTTTCATCTGTTCTTGAAGAATACTAAATACACCGATTTTTTGCAATGAGGAGGATTAAAAAACTTGACATGATTCTTTTACATGAGTAGACTAGAAAAAGTATGAGCGAATATTCCGGTTCTGAAATATCTCCAACCAACAAGCTAAAACGTCACATTGGTCGAAAAATAGCTACTGGCGTAATCGCCACAGGACTTGCAATCGGATCAGGTTCTCAGAGAGAGATAAATGGTGTAAGTACTGGAGTCCAAGGCGAAAACCCAAATCCAATATCGTCTATAGTAGCAAACCCTGAGAATAAAAAGGATGAATTTGGGGAAGGTCTTTCTGACAAAGCCCACCCAATATCTCAAGTACTTGTTGCTGAAGCAGCGCAGATGGACCCTACAGTACCCATATCCGAAACAGATTTGCAAACTCGCTACCGAACGTATATTCATAATCTACCTGATTTTCAGCTACAGATTATGCCAGAGGCTTTAGAAAATGAACCAATGTTTTCCTATATTAAAGATCATCCAAACTCCGAGCTTCATATTGTGCTCTTAGATGGACCTCGAGTAAATTCAAGTTTATTACCTGGTGATATTGATGATGAGGATCTTGTAGCTCGGGTAAATCACACTATGGAAAATTATCGGCAAGATTTTGAAATTATCAAAAATGGAAATGTATTCCAGGCTGAAGATAAACTTCGTAATCTTTCTGAACGAGCGAAAGAAAAAGGGTGGGATCCCAACGAAGTAGCAGAACTTGAAGTCAATCTTAATTTATATAGAGATTATTGGAAAAAGAGAGAATTTTCTGATGAAGAAATGAATTGGGGCCCTCTGGGACAAGCAGAAAAAACAGAAGTGGCTCGTATTGATCCCAAAACTGGAAAGTCATATTTTGTGGAAAGACGATATGTTTTGTTACCGGTACGGAATATAACTCTTTCTGATGAAGAAGAAACAATGCGGTGGGTTAGTTATAGAATTTCGCAATTGTTTTATGGTCATAATGATCGGCTATATGATCAAGATTCTCGGAATAAGCTTGATCCATTTCTGGATCCGCGTAAACTCCCTGTTAATTTGAAATATAAGGATTACCCCATTCACTCTTCGATTCTTGGCACAACCTTGCGGCATGAGGCAGGCCATGCAGGTGGATTGGCTCATCCGTATACTGATTTTAAAGTATTACATGATCTCTTTGATGCTTCGCGTCGGTATCAACGGGGAGAAGCATGGGATCCACATGCGACCGACAAATCTGGGTATTACTTCAAATTTGTAACGCCAGAGGGAGAATTCTATAGTCAAAACCCAAAGACTTCCTCGCCTGTGGCCCGAGCCCATGATATCAAAGGGCATACTGGGGCAGATTTCAAAGCTCGAGCCGCTGCAAAAGCCCGTTTGAAAACTTGACATATGTTTCCAAAGGTGTATACTTTTTGCAGCTTATGTATAGAAAACTGACCATAGCTAGTTTTTGTATCACCACTTCTCTCCTCATTCTTTCCCCACTTGCGAATGCTGAAAATCGAATAGAACTTCGTGCGACAATCGTACAGACAAACCAAGAAACTCGTATAACAAATAGAGAAGAAAGAAAAGAAAACCGCGAGGAGTTCAAGGCTAAGCTTGCGGAGCTTAAAGATGAAAAGAAAAAGGAAGTTGTTGAGCGGATCGATACTCGCCTGACTACTCTTAATACAAATATGACCGATCACTTTAATAAAGTGCTCGCCCGATTAACTGAAATTCTTAACAAAATTGAAACGAGAACAAATACAGCAAAAACAAATGGAAAAGATACAAGTGCAGTTGAGGCGGCAATAGTAAGTGCACGAACAGCTATTTCAACGGCTCAAGCGGCTGTAACAACACAGAAAGGTAAGACGTACGTTATTACAATTAATACCGAATCAACACTTCGTTCAGATGTCTCGACAGTCGTTCAGTCACTTCGAACCGATCTTAAAGCGCTCAAGGAAGTTGTCCAATCAGCACGAAAAGCAGTTATTAGTGCCGCCGTTGCCTTTGGACATGCAATGGGAACGGTGACACCAACCCCATAATTATGGAAGAAACAAACCCAACACCAGTCGAGCCAGTCGTAGAGCCAACGAGCCCCTCGGCTCCGCTCGGGACCTCCGGCTCTCCAGCCATCGAGCCCTCTGTTCCAAATCCTGTTTCTATGAGAAATCCGATGGTTCTTGTGGGAATCGGGGCTGTTATTATCATAATCTTAGGACTTCTCTTCTTATTTACAAAAGAGAAAAAGCCAAGCCAAACTCCAACAGAAGAAACATCTCAAACTGAAACGGTGGCTCCAACAGAAGCTGCACCAACAACTTCTGCCTCGGCAGGAGTTGTAATACAAGAACAAAAAGACCTAGAAGCAATTCAAATAAGCGATGTCGACACGGACCTACAAGACATCACTCAAGACCTCACCAAACTATAGCTCATGTCATCCCCGACCCTGATCGGGGATCTATTTGAATAGATTCCCGCCTTCGCGGGAATGACAACGTTCCGGTCCAGGATTACAACTGTTATAATACAATCATGTCCCGAAATGAACGCGCAATTGCATTCCTTGCAACACTATTAGTCATCGTCTTCTTTCTCATGGGCTTCCGGCTGGGCAAAGGTATCGCTGAAGAAGATCGAAAGTATGTTCCTCCTACAGCAATCCCGAACCCAACGAACCTTCCACCCCCTTCACCAACAATAACTAGAGAGGAATATCTACTTAAAAAGTGCAAAATCGTCGCGCTTCTACCAACAGATACAATTAAAAATACCAGTACTGTATCTGCGATTGTTCGAAATAAAAGTCTCCTTTTTAACTGTAACGTTCAGTACGTAGCTACAAATTCTGCTATAATAAAGTCATGTCTTTGCAAGAAAAATTAAGTTTACTCAAGACTGTTGGAGAAGAAATAATTCAGGTTGAAGAATTGGAAAGTCTCATTTCAAAAAATGAGCTGTTTGTTGCATATGACGGGTTTGAACCTTCGGGACAAGTGCATATAGCAACGGGAATCCTTCGTACAATAAATGTGAACAAAATGATTGCTTCAGGTGCTCATTTCAAGATGCTTGTTGCCGACTGGCATGCGTATTTGAACAATAAAATGGGCGGAGATATGGAAAAAATTCAAACGGTCGGAAAATACTTAATCGAAGTTTGGAAAGCGTCTGGAATGAAGTTGGATCATGTCGAGTTTGTATGGGCAAGCGAAGTTGTGAAGGATCCGAAATACTGGGAACTTGTCATGAAAATCGCCAAAACAAACGCGATTAAACGGTTTGTGCGGGCCGCCGAGATTATGGGACGGGCCGAATCGATGGATTTGACACTCGCCCAGCTCATGTATGTTGCCATGCAAGCGGCAGACGTTTTTTATTTGAAAGCGCGGGTTACGCAACTTGGAATGGATCAGCGAAAAGTCAATATGCTCGCTCGAGAAATCGGCCCGCAATTGGGCTTTGATAAGCCAATTGTTGTATCTCATCATATGTTGTTGGGATTGACACAATCATCGCCATCACCCAGCCCCAGCCCTGCACCTTCTGAAGCATATGAAAGAACAGAACGTATGAAAATGTCAAAATCAAACCCTGATTCAGCGATTTTTATGACGGATACAACAGAAGAAATTTCCCGAAAAATTGCTCGTGCATATTGCCCTGAAGGAGTTGTTGAGGAAAATCCAATTCTCGAATATTGCAAATATATTATTTTCGAATCTCTCGACCAGCTTGGAATGGATAAAATAACGATTGAGCGGCCAGAAAAATTTGGTGGCCCTGTCATCCTGAACTCGTTTCAGGATCTAGAGGAGAAATATGTCGCCAAAGAAATCCATCCACAAGACCTCAAAAACACCGTTGCCGCCCTCATCGACAAACTTATCGAGCCCGTCCGAAAGCATTTTGAAACAGATCCAAGAGCCAAAGAACTACTTGAGAAAGTAAAATCGTACCAGATAACGAGATAGCCAGTGTCATTCCCGCGAAGGCGGGAATCTATTTAAATAGATCCCCGATCGGAGTCGGGGATGACAACAAGAAAACCTCCGCGTGTCGTAATTCTATGAAAATTGCATATTTTGGAACTCCACAATTTTCCGCAGACTTTCTGGAAAAAATTCTCACCGACCCTGAACTGAAAGAGATTGAAGTCGCACTCGTCATTACTCGGCCCGATCAGCCAGTAGGGAGAAAGCAAGTTCTCACGCCTTCGGCGGTGAAACTTTTGGCCGAAAAGTTTTCGATTCCTATCAATTACATGAATGGTAACAATTTAACAAATCAACAATTTAACAATATTGATCTAGCTTTAGTTTACGCATTTGGCAAGATAATTCCCGCAGATATTCTGCAAATTCCAAAATATGGATTCTGGAACATCCACCCTTCCTTGCTCCCCAAATATCGAGGACCTTCCCCCACCACCTATCCCTTACTTAATGGAGACAAAGTGACCGGAGTCACGCTCATGAAAATGGATGAAAAAATGGATCACGGACCCATTATTTCCCAGGTTGAGTATGCGATTGGGCCAGATATGAGACGACCAGAACTTGAAACAGAGTTGACGAATGTTGGGTTTGAGTTGTTTAAGAAAGAGATCCTCAATGTCATTCTCGCGAAGGCCGAAGGTCCCCTTCAGGGAGCGGGAATCCAGGATCACTCACAAGCTACCTATACAAAATTACTCAAAAAAGATGATGGATTTGTCGAATTTCAGAAAATTGAAGATGGCATAATAGAGGATGGACGCGAAATTTATAACAAGTTTAGAGCCCTTTACCCCTGGCCAGGAATCTGGACCCTTGTTGATGATAAGCGCATGAAAATTACCGATTGTGCTTTTGCGGATGGAAAACTAGTAATAAAAAAGGTTCAATTTGAAGGAAAGAATGAAATTCCATTCAATCCAAGTATAATAAATGTATGAAGCTTTCAGTCGCACTTGCAATTTTTAACGAAGAAAAAGCAATCGCCCGCTGTTTGGAATCCGTGTATGAAATTGCTGATGAGATTGTGATAGTCGACGGCGGATCGACAGATAAGACGCTTAAACTTGTCAAAGAACTTGATAAGTCATCGAAGATTCACATTTTTAATGAGGAAAATCCGCCCATGTTTCATATAAATAAGCAGAAAGCGCTTGAGAAATGCAAGGGAGATTGGATTTTGCAATTGGATGCGGATGAGGTAGTTTCAGAAGAGCTTGCTCGCGAGATAAAAATAGTCATCGAAGAACGAAATGTTGTCATTCCCGCGAAGGCGGGAATCCATGGATCCCCGATCGGGGTCGGGGATGACAAAACTATCCTCCAGAATGACAAGTTTGTCGCGTACTGGATTCCAAGACTTAACTACTTCCTCGGTAAACCACTTCGAAAAGGCGGTCAATATCCTGATCATACAATCCGGCTTTACCGAAATGGAAAAGCAAAATTCCCGTGCAAATCGGTTCATGAGCAAGTCGAAGTCCGCAGGACGGAGACCCTGAGCGAGCAGAGCGAGTCGAAGGGTCAGATCAGCTATCTCAAGCAAGACCTTCTTCATTTTCCCTACCAAACGTTTGGAGATTATGTGAATAAGTGGATTCGGTATGGAATGCTCGAGGCAGATTTAGCTTATCAGCTGGGTGAAAAACCGAGCGCATTCAATTTTGTGCTATACATAATTGTATATCCAAAATGGTGGTTTTTGAAGACATACTTTCGCCACAAAGGATTTATGGACGGTTTCTCTGGATTCGTTTTCTCTCTATTTTCCAGTTTGCGTTATTGGATAACCTACATTCGACTCTATGAGCTCACCAGAATTTAAACCAACAGGGCATCTTCGCGGCTACGGACGCTTTTTACAAGCACTGCATGAAAATGGAATTGATAGCTCAAATATGGCCTTCTGGAGCCCCTTTGAACCCCCGGAGTTAAAAACTTCATCACAAAGCCCTAAAAGTAATGTTTTAGTTATTTTTGATGTTATTCCCCTCAAATTCCCCTCCCACTTCCCTGCTGGGATTCGTGGGAACATACAGCTCTGGAAAAATAAACGAGCACTTGCAAAGGACACATCAATCATCACGATTTCCGAGCATGCAAAAGCGGATATTGTGAAATACCTCGGTGTCCCGGAGGAAAAGATAAGAGTTATTTATCCACCGATTGGTAAAATCTTTGTTGAGGGGGAGAGGGGAAGATTGGGAGATAGGGGGGGGCAGAGAGGAAGAGGAGAAGATGGGGAGATACAAGCAGAGCAAGACAAATATATCGTATATGTAGGTGATGTTAATTGGAATAAGAATCTACCAAATTTAGCCAAAGCCATTAAACTGGGGAATATTGCATGTGTTTTTGTCGGCAATTCTTTCCCATCCTCCTCACCTCCACTCCTCGGCCCCACCCCATCTCCCCATCCCTGCCTGCCGGCAGGCAGGCCCCTCCTCCCCGCCAGCTGGCGGACCTCTCACCCTTGGCAGGAATCGTACAAAAAGTTTCTAGAAATTGCCAACAACAACCCCAAGTTCATTTTCAAAGGCTATGTTTCTGACGAAAAGCTCATTTCTCTCTATAAAAACGCAGTTTGTAATGTCCTCGTTTCCCAAGATGAAGGCTTCGGATACTCGTATGTTGAAGCCGCAAGCCAAGGAACGCCATCGGTACTTTCAGAGACTGGGATATTCATGGAGACTGGTGGAGATTCTGCTTTATTTGCAGATCCAGACAAGCCGCAAGACATCGCAGACAAGATCAAGACCTTAGTCGAGGATAAGGAAAAGCGAGAAAGTCTTGGAAAAAAAGCAAAAGAACGAGTCCTCGAGATGTTTTCACCAGAAAAGTTCAAGTTAGCTCATCAAGCTCTTCTTGCCGACGCACATACCGATCCTTCGTAAGTGGTTTAGTTGTAATGAAGACTTCGACAAGTTTTTGAGCAGTTTCGAGCGTAATTTCATCAGCTGCAAGCGCAAGAACATTAATCGCGTCATCTTCTCTGCCCTTTTTCACCTGATGTTCATCAAACCCCAAGCCAGACCTAATTCCATTAAATCGATTGGCGGCAATATCTACCCCAATTCCCGATCCACAAAGTACGATTCCAAGGTCATCTCCTTCCATTTTTTCAACGACAGAAGCAGTTATTTCTGGATAATCATCCGTGATATCAAGTTCATACGCACCACAGTCTTCAACTGAATAGTTTTTCTCTATTAAAAACTCAATAAGCTTGTTCTTCATCTCAAATCCTCGGTGATCTGCCCCTATGTAGATTTTCATTATTTGCATTATACTAGATTATTAAGAGTGTGTACTCTCTGGGTTTTTGTTTTAAAAAATATATGTTTGATACTCATGCTCATCTCAATTTTAAGGCACTTCAGGACGAAGTGGAGGATATTATTGCGCGCTCAAAAGAGGCTGGAGTTCACACAATAACCGTTCCGGGAACGGATAACAAATCTTCCGTTCGTGCGGTTGAGATTGCTCAACAGAATGAAGGGATTTATGCAGCTGTAGGAATTCATCCTCATCATGTGTTTGAGGAAATAAAAAGGTTTGGGCTAACTATTGACTACATCAAACGGCTTTCGGTGATAATAAGTCTCCTCACAAAGGCAAAAGTTGTAGCGGTTGGAGAAGTTGGACTTGACCGTCACATATATAAAAACACCAAATATTCAAATTACCAGATTAATGAAGAATTTATGATGGTGCAAAAAGAGTTTTTTAGCCGTCAAATTCGACTCGCGCTTGAGTTTCAGAAGTCACTCATAATCCACAATCGAGAAACGGAAGATGAGATTTTGGAAATTTTGGAAGCAAAATGGGATCCTTTTTTTACAAAACGAGTGGTCATTCATTGTTGTGAGCCAAGTAGGAAGATTTTATTATTTGCAATTAAAAAGAAGGTGTTTATTGGAATAGATGGAGATATTACATACAACCCAATCAAGCAAATGTTCATTAAATATGTGCCTCCAGAGCTGTTGGTCTTGGAAACCGATTCTCCATTCCTTTTGCCAGAGCCACTTCGAAGTGAGAAAAAATTCCCGCCGGGCAGAGCCCTCTGGGCGGCGCCTAATACGCCGGCAAACTTACCCTTAATTGCTCAATTTGTGGCAGATATACGAGGTGAAAAACTTGAAGAATTGGTGAAACAAACTACCGAAAATGCAAGAACTCTCTTTTCAATCAGTTAATCATCATTGTTTGTCATCCTCGACTTGATCGGGGATCCATATAGATTCCCGCCCCCTGAAGGGGACCTTCGGCCTTCGCGGGAATGACAAAAGTTATCTCCATCCTCCAACTAAAGTGCTTCCCCCTGGAGTAGATTTCATAAGCGCATGCGCGCGAATTAGTCTACTCCGGGGGAGTTGAAGCACCCTTTGCCCTTATGGGGCGGTGTAAAGTCGAGCTATTGAGCTATTCGGTTGTGTGGGTGGCGATTAGACGCGTCTGGCGATGACTATATTGTGTAGAATGATGAGCGCCAACGCTGATCCAATCGCAAGGACTGCGGGGGTCATTTTGTCTCCAAGACATACTACTGACACCGGGACGGATTTCCCAGTGGTTAGAACAGGTGCTTAATGAAGGCGTACTCAAGCCGTAAGAGCCCGAGGGAAACGAGCAATATGATGGTCCATATTGCCCACATTGGGAGCTCGCGTGATCTATCGCGTGATCTAATTGCACTCATGAGATATTCCTTTCCCGCCATTCGCCGGATTGCGAAGTACTACTCGTATCGGTCAGCTTTGACCGTGGCGATGTTCAGGTTGTTAACGCCGAAGTGCTCTCGATTGCGTCTTTCGCGTTCAGCTTTCGCCTGCTCCACGACTTCGGGTTCGTACCCAGTGAAGTGGTGATGCATAGACTTAGCATCGAAAAGCACTGGGTGGAGCAAGAACATCTTAGCGTCAGGGCCGTCTGGATGTCTCACCACGCGGAAGCACTTACGGCACAACCTTGCGTTTTTGGCTTCGCCTTCTTTCAGGTCAATTGACCGCTTGCAGTAATGCCGCACGTCGTTGGTGTCAAGCCTGCTTCCGATACAGCGGTTCGGAACCTTCATAGTTCTCTTGCTCCAGGTGTGCTCGCCGGATTGCGAACTCGTCAGACTGGCCAGCGATGTTTACATCTTCCACACTTGTGATATCCACCGTGACCATCTTCTTCGAGACAAACACCCTTTTTACACCGTGTGCAACCCCAGTTACACGCGGCTGTAAGCCAGCGGCGGATCCACTTCATTGTCATCCCTCCTTTCACGAGAGATTTTGAGTGTCAGACTCGACACGAGATTGTCGGAAAACTCGACCTTACTCCCATCGATATTACTCGACGAGATATTTCAAGGTGCTATATGGAGCTTTTTGGATGAGTTGAAGACATATCTTGCAACAAAACAATATGCTTTTTCTCGCCTTTTGCTCAATATGAAAGAATA